>TARA_R110002050_G_scaffold112490_1_pt1 | contig 13754 bp, 6 predicted proteins | sample TARA_R110002050 | Tara Oceans TARA_R110002050 (sample SAMEA4396988) | marine metagenome | biome: Polar Biome; feature: [DCM] deep chlorophyll maximum layer (ENVO:01000326); material: water (ENVO:00002006), including particulate matter (ENVO:01000060) such as... | depth 25 m
CAACATTACATACTATTCTCCAGGATGAGAGCTTCAATCGTTTTCAAGTTATAGAATTACGTGATGCATATCTTGCGGTTTCACAAGGCAGTGAAAGTGTAAGCCAAGGATACAAATTCATTTATCGACAAATATCTAGATTGGTTAAAAAAGGGCTTTTGGAAAAATATCAAACCGAAGACTTAAAATCTATCTCGTACCAGAAGACAGAATTATTTTTAAAAACGAATTTCATTATAAGCACTAATGATGAGCGAAATGATCATCCCTTATCGCTAACAAAAGATACCAGTAAAGATAAAATACTGCTTCTAGAACATCGACTTAAACAATCGGAAGTTGATTTGCTCACCAGTATTGGAGAGTCCGAAGAATATATGCGTTTATACAATTCATTCCCTGAAATGAAAACGCATCTGGAGTCACAATATATGCTTGCTAGAGAAAATAGCTCGAAGTTACTGGGTCAGATAAAGGCGATTAAGACTGTGCTCGCTCACCAACAGAAGTTAATCTAATGCAATTAAGGCAATGGCAGTCAGAGTGCGTCAATCACGCCACGAAGCAATTTAGTACTAATCAAAGGCATTTCCTCTGTTTGGCTACTCCAGGCGCTGGGAAGACGGCTATGGCATCTGAGGTGACGGCTAAATTATTTGAACAAGACCTTATCGATTTTGTTCTTTGTTTTTCGCCTTCAGTGAATATTGCACAGGGAATTCAGAAAACATTTTCACACAGGTTGTCATGTCGTTTTGATGGTGTCATTGGTTCTATCGGTTGCTCTTATACTTATCAAGGAATGCTATCTTTTAAAGAAGACTTTTGGCAATTACTAGAGAGAAATCGAGTATTGGTGATCTTTGATGAGATCCATCATTGTTCAGGGGGAACGATTGAAGATGCAAATGCTTGGGGTGAAGAAATTTTACTTAATATACAAGACAAAGCTCAGTACACTTTAGCTTTGACGGGGACTCCATGGCGTTCAGATCAGGCTCCTATTGCCCTATCTCGATATACTGATCCAGATAATAAAATTCAATGTGATTTTATTTATGGTCTAAAAGAAGCCATTATTGACGTTGTGTGTCGAAGACCCAAAATAGTACTGATAGATAACGAAAAAATATCTGTTACTGACGAAGACAATGAGACAAAAACCTTTAGCTGTTTTGATGAATTATTCAAAGGTACATCAGTACCTTATCAATCGGTCATCAAAAATGATGAAGCGCTCCGGCATATTTTAACCCTAGCAACAGACAAGCTTAAAATCATCAAGAAGGTCAATCCTAATGCCGCAGGGCTTATTGTTTCCTCATCAACAGAGCACGCTGCATATATCTTCAACATGCTTAAAACGGAGTTTAATCAAACCGCTCAAATTGTTACCTATAAAGAAGACGAACCTTCACATAAAATAAATGAATTTCGGAACAGTTCGATCAACTGGATTGTCAGTGTTGGGATGATAAGTGAGGGAACGGATATCCCACGGTTGCAAGTATGTTGTCACCTCAGCAGAGTTAAAACCGAGCTCTACTTTAGGCAAGTATTAGGCCGTATTTTACGTATGACGACATCAGTTGACCAACAAGCATGGCTATTCACATTTGCAGAGCCAAAACTTGTCGAATTTGCTAATCGAATAGCAGAAGAAATACCCGATCAACCTGTTATATTTAGAACTCCCGTCAATGTTAGTCTGTCAGAAGTAGTATCGTTTGATAAAAATGAAGTCATGAAAGATTGCATTTCACCTAGAGGTACTAACAAACTAGAATTTGGAAGTAGTTATAAACAAAAGCCCTTGCAATCCGATTTTCTGGATACAACTACATCTAAGAATATTATAGGTTTAATATCTCAGTCTTTTGAGCTTTTAGGCGGATTTAGAGAGAAGGTGGTATCCACGTTCGATTCGCCATTTTAAGTTGTAATCTGAGTATTATGGTGTACCCATTTTTCAACTTTTTTGAGTATTATGGTGTACCCATAATACTCAGCATCGGATTTCAAAACTTTATTTCTCATTAATAATGTCAATTAGTTCACTAATACCTCTGACGCTTTTTTGCCCCTTTCCTTGTTGGAGCAATGGCTCATCCACATCATGTTGATATAGAATTTCTATATCTGAAGTAATGTGGTGATGGGGGCTGAGGGCGAACATCGCTTGCTAACTTCCCATTCTGAGCATCGCGAAAGGCTTGTGAAATAGCAATTACATGGCCATTCACGATTGTTGGCTACTAATTTTTTAATCCCATAACGTCACTAGGCTTGATTGATATTAAGCTTTCCTGCGGTGTTAAATCGACCATATTATTGATGGATTGGCCATCAAGTGCCCATTTATTAAATCATCCTGTTGAATTTGCTTGTATAGAAGATTATAAAAGGTGATCGCAACTCAAAATAGAAAAAGGGCTATGTTGATGCTTCAAAAAATAGGTGGCTATGTATTAGTAACAGCATTTATTGCATTACAGCAAAGACATGCGTTTTTTTAGTTTGATGGCCAAGCTTTTAGCCAAATGGATGCAAACATAATTTGACGCGTTAACCTGTTAAAGTTAACTTGCATATCAAATGGATATAAAACGCAGAACGGGATGTTCGCATCCCTTCCTAGTCATCCACAATCATAATCAATTTGTACACACCATCAGTTGTCTGAACCGGTGCGGGTTGTACCTTTGTTGTTCAAGGAAAAGCACTACATGAGTCAAGACGGCAGTTCTCAAACCCCTAATAATTTGGCCGCATTTTGCTGGTCTATCGCCGATCTTCTACGGGGTGATTTTAAACAGAGCCAATATGGCCGTATTATCCTGCCCTTTACCCTGTTACGTCGCCTTGAAGGTGTGTTAGAAGACACTAAAGAGCAGGTGTTGGCTGAACTCGCCAGAATTCAACCCATGAACTTACCCGAGGAAGCCCAGGAAAAGCTTTTGCTGCGCGCAACCGGTGGCCTGTCGTTTTTTAATACTTCTAAAATGGACTTGTCCAAACTGGGCGAGTCGGGCATTAAGGCTAACCTGCAAAGTTATATTCAGTGCTTCTCTAAAGACGCCCGTGAAATTTTTGAATATTTTAACTTCGCAGAATTTATCGGCCAACTTAGCGATGCCAACTTATTGTATAAGGTGGTACAAAAAGTCAGGCAAACCGACCTAAGCCCTAAGGCCATTTCCAATCACGATATGGGTCTTACCTTTGAAGAGCTTATTCGCCGTTTTGCTGAAGGCTCGAATGAAACCGCCGGTGAACACTTTACTCCGCGGGATATTGTACGCCTTACCACCTCACTGGTGTTTATGGAGGATGACGAAGCCTTAACTAAACCCGGTATTATTCGCACCATATACGATCCCACAGCAGGCACAGGCGGATTTTTGTCTTCGGGTATGGAATATGTGCACGAACTCAATCGCAACGCCAAAATGGTGGCTTACGGGCAGGAGTTAAACCCTGAGAGTTACGCCATATGTAAAGCCGACATGCTGATCAAAGGCCAGGAGGTGAATAACATTAAACTGGGTAACACCTTGTCGAACGATCAGCTCTACAGCGATAAGTTTGACTACATGTTATCCAACCCGCCGTTTGGGGTGGACTGGAAGAAGATTGAAGGCGACATTAAAAACGAAAACAGTCTCAAGGGCTTTGACGGTCGTTTTGGCCCAGGTTTACCCCGTGTATCCGATGGATCACTTTTGTTCCTGTTGCACCTCATCAGTAAGTTACGGGATAGTGGCACGGGCGCTAATGCTAGCGGTGACAGCAGCGGTGGCCGGATCGGTATTATCCTCAACGGCTCGCCCTTATTTACCGGTGGAGCGGGCTCAGGGGAGTCAGAAATTCGTCGTTATATACTCGAGGCCGACTTACTTGAAACCATAGTGGCGCTGCCGAACGACATGTTCTACAACACTGGCATAGCTACCTATGTGTGGGTATTGTCGAATAAAAAAGCCACTGAGCGCAAAGGTAAGGTACAGCTTATTAATGGCGTGAATCTGTGTGGTAAAATGCGCAAATCCTTAGGCTCCAAGCGCAACGAAATGAGCGATGATGACATCGCCACCATCACCCGTACCTTTGGTGCCTTTGAGGTAGTGGATGCTCGCGAGCTCGACAAACCAGCAGAGCAGAAAAGCAACCGGGGTCGTCAGGCAGCTAACCCCAAAGCCGAGGTAGCTAAAACCTTCTCCAGTAAAATCTTCGCCACCCATGAATTTGGTTACAGGCGTATCAGCATCGAGCGCCCGTTGCGGGAGTCTTATCAGTTCAGTGACGAGCTGATTGCCCAGCTGCGCTTTGCCAACAAGCCGTTAAACGCACCGATGAAGTGGGTTTATGAGGAGTTTGGTGCAGGGTGGAGCGATAGTGCTAGTTGCGAAAGCTATGGTGTGCTGGCCGATAACGCCATCGAAATTCGCTCCTATGTTAAAAGCCACTTCAGTGAGCTAAAAGAAAAACAAATTAAAGACCTGCTCGACAGCCAAACTTGGCTGACGCAAAAGCACTGCATGCTTAAAGCCAAACAGCTGCAATCTATCATTGGCACCGCACAGTGTGACGACATGAACGGTTATGAGACTACGCTAAAAGCTGCTATTAAAACCCTAGGCATTAAGCTAGAGGCAAAAGAGCTTAAACAAGTTACTGCCGCGGTCAGTTGGAAAAACCCGGACGCCGAAAAAGTCATCAAGAAGGTGCACAAAAGCAAAGCCGCCCCGATATATGGATTGTTTGCGGGAGAGGGTAAATATGATGGCCAAGTGTTGGAATACAACACCGATGGCGACCTGCGTGACAATGAAAACGTTGCCCTAGACCCAAGCCAGCCAGTAAATACCCTGAACGAAGCTTACTTTAAAAAAGAAGTACAACCCCATGTGCCCGATGCCTGGATAGATGCCAGTAAAAAGGACGACAAAGATCAGCAAATCGGTATTGTGGGTTACGAGATCCCCTTTAACCGGCATTTTTACCAGTACCAGCCGCCTAGAGACTTAGTCGATATTGATGCGGATCTGGATGCGGTTAGCGCAGAGATCATGGCCCTGCTGCAGGAGGTGCATTCATGATGGTTGGGGAAACGGCCTTGAGTGGCAGGTATGAGGCCTATCCTGAGTATAAGGATTCGGGGGTTGAGTGGTTAGCTGATGTCCCTTCACATTGGGGTGCTAAGCCGCTCAAATTTATGTGCACTTATAACGATGAGGTTCTAGCTGATTCCGTTAGTGATGACCATGAAATTGAGTATGTAGATATTGGTAGTGTATCTGCAACAGAAGGCATTACTAAATCAGAGAGTATGGCTTTTGGAAAAGCTCCTTCTCGCGCGCGACGAATTGTTCGAGATGGTGATGTAATCATTTCGACGGTTAGAACGTATTTAGAGGCAATTGCGCCAATAGATAATCCGCCTGAAAACCTAGTTGTATCAACAGGATTTGCGGTTGTTCGTCCAAATAAACTATTACATAAAGGGTATGCTGCATATTGTTTAAGGGCTAACGGGTTCATAAAAGAAGTAGTTGCTCAATCAGTTGGTATTAGTTACCCAGCAATTAATGCTACAGACTTGGTTAATATCAAAGCGCCTGAGCCAACGTTTGATGAACAACAAAAAATCGCCAACTTCCTCGACCACGAAACCGCCAAAATCGACACCCTGATCGACAAGCAACAACAGCTGATCACCCTGCTCAAAGAAAAACGCCAGGCCGTCATCAGCCATGCCGTCACCAAAGGCCTCAATCCTGAAGCCCCCATGCGCGACTCAGGGGTTGAGTGGTTAGGGAAAGTGCCTGAGCACTGGGTTGTGAGTAAGTTGGGTCAGTTGGCATATATGCAGGAAGGACCTGGACTTAGGCATTGGCAATTCAAAGATAAAGGGACGCGCGTTATTTGTGTTACAAATATAACTGAAGAAGGGATTAACTTTTCAAAGTTAGAAAAATTTATATCTGATGCAGAGTATCTACAAAGCTACCAACATTTTACCGTTAATTCAGGTGACATTTTGTTATCAAGTTCCGGAAATTCATGGGGTAAAGTCGCTAAGTATGAAGGCAATGAAAAAGTTATTTTAAATACTAGTACGATACGCTTGAATGAGCTGCGGCAAAGGCCATTAGAGTTGGAATATCTCAAAAACTTTTTGCACTCTGAGGCATGTCGAGAGCAGCTAGGGGTTGCTATGACGGGTTCATGTCAGCCAAATTTTGGGCCCACACATTTAAAAGAAGTTAGAACCCCTATACCACCTGCAAGTGAGCAACGGGAAATCAGTGAATATATAGCGCAACAATTATATAAATTTGATCAACCGCTATTAGCTTGCGAGCAGGCAATAAAGCTAATGTACGAACGCCGCACCGCCCTCATTTCAGCTGCCGTTACCGGTAAAATCGACGTCAGAAACTGGCAAGCCCCAGTCGCCTCAAATAATAACAAGGAAGTTAACCCATGAGTACATTGTCAGGGAGCGGTAAAGCCAACGAGTTTACCTTTCAGAACGATATGATTAAGCAGCTGGTCGCTAACGGCTGGCTGTTGGGTAAACCCGAAAGCTACAACCGTGAACTGGCTTTATACCCTGAAGACTTACTGGGTTTTGTGCAGGAAACCCAAGACGAGCAGTGGCAGAAGTTTACCGCCCTGTACCCGCATAACGCTGAGCAAACCTTTTTAGAGCGCGTAGCTGGCCAGCTCAATAAAGCTGACCCCAATGCCGCTAATAAAGAGATGCGCACCTTTGGCACTCTGGGTGTGCTGCGCCATGACTTGCGCGACCGTGGCACCCGTTTTAGTCTGTGCCAGTTTAAGCCAGAACACGAGCTTAACCCCGATACCTTAGCTGCTTACAAAGCCAACCGTTTACGGGTAGTGCCTGAGCTGGTGTACAGCCCTTGGGCGACCGAAGAGCATTTAGCTGAAACTGGCACTAAGGCAAAAGCCTGGCGCATTGATTTAGTGTTGTTTGTTAATGGCTTGCCAGTAGCCACCTTAGAGTTAAAATCAGAATTTAAACAGGCGGTGCACAACGCCATTAAGCAGTATAAAACCAGCCGTTTTGCTACCGATCCCATCACCAAAAAGCCCGAGCCCCTATTAACCTTTAAACGTGGCGCGCTGGTGCATTTTGCTGTGAGCCAATATGAAGTGTATATGGCCACTCGATTGGAGGGGAACGACACCTACTTTTTACCCTTTAACAAAGGCACCAGCGAGGGTGGAGCCGGTAATGACGTACCCGAGGATGTTAACCAGTACGCCACTGACTATTTATGGAATGAGGTATTACTACCGGACAACCTGCTGAATATTCTCGGGCGCTTTGTGCATTTGCAGATTGAGGAAAAAGAAGACTGGGAGGGACGTAGGTACAAAAAAGAGACTCTGATCTTCCCCCGTTACCATCAGTGGGATGTGGTATCTAAACTGGTTAATGCGGCGCGCACTGAAGGACCAGGGCATAAATACCTTATTCAGCACAGTGCTGGCTCGGGCAAGTCTAATTCTATCGCCTGGGTGGCCCATCAGTTGTCAGCCTTACGTGATAAAAACGGTAATAAGAACTTTGACTCGGTGATCATCGTAACCGACAGAACCGTGCTGGACGATCAGCTACAAGATACCATCTACCAGTTTGAACATACTGACGGGGTGGTAGGGCGCATCAACAATAAAGAAGGTGATGGCTCAAAATCAGAAAAGCTCGCCAGTGCGCTGGAGAACTCCCAGCCTATTATCATCGTCACCATTCAAACCTTCCCCTTTGTATTAAAGGCCATCGAAAACAGTATTACCCTTAAAGAGCGTAAATATGTGGTGATAGCCGATGAGGCTCACAGCTCGCAAACCGGCTCTACGGCCAGGCAGTTAAAAGAAGTGTTGATGGTAGATGCCAGCGATCCGGAAGAAGAGTTAAGCACAGAAGATATACTGGATGCGGCCGTGGCCTCGCGCCGGGCCTCAGCTAACCTGAGCTACCTGGCCTTTACCGCCACCCCTAAAACCAAAACCCTTGAGTTATTTGGCCGCCTGCCTAGGCCAGAGGAAGCGCCCTCTAAAACCAATAAACCCGAAGCCTATCATGTGTACAGTATGCGCCAGGCCATTGAAGAAGGCTTTATTCTTGATGTGCTGAAAAACTACACCAACTACAAGGTGGCCTATAATCTGGCCATGAAAATACAGGGCAGTGATGAAGAAGTAGAAAGCAAAAAGGCCAAGGTAAAACTTAACCAATGGGTACGCCTGCATGACTACAACATCAGCCAGAAAGTACAGGTGATAGTTGAGCACTTTAAAGACAATGTGATGGGCTTGCTTGGTGGGCAGGCCAAAGCCATGGTAGTCACCAGTTCACGTAAAGAAGCGGTGCGTTATAAATTGTCTTTTGATAAATACATTACTGAAAAGGGTTACCAGAAGATTTTTGCCATGGTGGCCTTCTCCGGTGAGGTAGAGTTTACTGATAAAGATCCGAATTCGTCGGCCATGATTGGCGACAAGTTTACCGAAAGCAATATGAACCCCAACCTTAAAGGGCGGGATATGCGCAAGGCTTTTGACAGCGACGATCATCAGGTGATGATAGTGGCCAATAAATTCCAGACCGGTTTTGATCAGCCCAAGCTGTGCGCCATGTATGTAGACAAGAAGCTCGGCGGGGTAGAATGTGTGCAAACCCTGTCACGGCTGAATCGTATCTTTCCCGGCAAGGCGCAATCGGGCACCTTTGTGCTGGACTTTTTTAACGACTCAGAAGAGATCCTCGCGGCCTTTCAGCCCTACTTTCAAACCGCTGCACTGGATGATGTATCTGATCCAAACCTTATCTTTGAGCTGTTCGACAAGCTACGAGAGGCGAAAATATTCACTTGGTCTGAGGTTGAACAGTTTTGTGATGCCTTCTTTGTTAAAAATAAAAGTAATGCCGCTATCGCCAATATCTGTAAACCGGCAGTGGAAAGATGGTCACAGCGTTATAAGTCAGCCATAGAGGCCTACAAACAAGCCAGAATGATGTTTGAGCGCACCAAGAAGACCAATGACGCGGTATTAATTGCTAACGCTGAGAACAGCCTTAAGGACTGCAAAAAGGAGAAGGACGCCCTGGAGATATTCAGGAAAGACCTGGGCACCTTTGTGCGCTTTTACGAATTCATGTCGCAGATTGTTGATTACGACAACAAGGACCTTGAAAAGCTGAGTTTATACGCCCGCAATCTTCGCCCCATGCTGCGTGAAGCCGTAGTGGATGAAGACGATATCGATCTGAGCAATGTAGAGCTAAGCCATTACCGCTTATCCAAAATAAAACAGCAGCACCTGATCATGGAGGCTAGCGTTCCGACTTATTTAGTACCGGGTGAAGGCCTAGGTACGGCTACTGCCAAAGATAAGAAGGAAGAGTTCTTATCACAACTAATTAATCGCTTAAACGAGCTGTTTATTACCGACCAACTGACAAATAAAGATATGGTAAATTATGCACACACCATACGGGATAAAGTGAGTGAAAATGGTCTTGTTATGCAGCAAATCAATAACAATAGCGCGGAACAAGCCATGCTCGGCGACTTTGGCAAAGCCATTGATGATGCCGTAATGGGCAGCAGTGAGGCGCACCAAAACCAAATGATGCAGATATTGTCGGACCCGATAAAAGCCCAAGGGTTTTCAAAACTGATATTTGATATGTTGACGTTGGCTGCGTGAGGTTAGAGTGGTCATGAGTGCTGGGTAGTAGCAAAATTCAGGCGCTGGGGTGAACAATCGATTTTTGATATGCAGATGGTTAGTGTCAAGTGAGCGGACTGAATGCCTCAGGGCGTGATGCCGCCATTCGGTGCTAGATAAATCCAGGCTTTTTATTGCGATTGTTGCTGCTTAAGAGAACGTTGAATTACCTACCATGTAAGGTTCGCTAGCTTGCATGGTCTTATTAATAACCTGTTGAACTAAGCCGCTGCGCGGAGCCAAATGCTGGCTCAATCGAGAGTATTAACCTCATTGAATCAGTTAGACTTAAAAACGATGTGATGGAACACCATAATGACAAGGAAATTTCAATGAAATACATACAAATCACGCAATCTATTCTATTCAAAACTGCTCTACAGTTCAGAGCCAGTATCAAAAAAAGAAAATTCTAATGGCATAAAGCGTACCAATTAACCTGGACCAGGCATCGGCCAAGTCCAACAAGCGGTTTGTGCCATGCAAACGGCGCAACGCACAAATACTAAAACGTTAGGTGCCTAAAAACCCAAAGAATGGAGTAAGGAATAAAGTGATTGGAAAACTAAAAGAATGGGTCGAAGGAATTATTCAAATTGAGTTTCAAGATGAGAGCGGCTTGATCAGAAAGCAAGTTGGAAAGATTTTTATATTTCTTCATTTTATTGTTGGTTTCTTTTGTCTTTGGCTTACCTACTTCCAGTTAAGTATGTTACTAGAAGCAAATGGTAACGAGCTCTTTTGGAAGTCAGGGTTAGAAACTCTTTATCTAGTTGTTGGAGTATTCTGGGGAAATGTCGGCTGGGACTATTACTCAAAAGTAAAAAATGGAGCACTCTCTTCGGAGATTGCAGGATATTTAATTAAATTTTCCGCTCCAGGAATATTTGTCTTTCCTATAGTCGTTTCAATAGTTCAGGGAATCGTTGGTTATAACAATGAAGGTTGGTTCTGGGGATACTACCAGCTATCAACAAGCGTATTTTGGTTGTCATTACTGTTCTTATTCGGACTAAAGGTCGCGGGCAAAGCACTTAAAAAACCAAGCAACTCGGACGGCGATAAAACTGCCGCCGGTTCTTGAAGCGTCATCACTCTTTTGAATAAATCGAACATAAGGATGTAAATAATGAGTTTTGTCGGGGCAAGATGGTGGAAGTTCGATTTTCATACACATACACCAGCTTCTTTTGATTATGGGAAATCAGATAGTAGCTTAAAAACATCAAAGACCGCTAAAGATTGGCTGTTGGGCTATATCGCCAAAGGAATAGAGTGTGTAGCAGTTACAGACCATAATTCTGGCGATTGGATTGATAGACTTAATGACGCAGCAGAAAACTTAAGAGCAGAAGGCCATTCAATTTTCGTATTCCCTGGTGTTGAGATTACAGCTAACTCAAACATACATGTTTTAGGTATTTTTGCCCCTCGTTCTACGTCAGCAGATATTAGTGCCGTTATCGGAGCTTCAAAGTTTCGTGGGACAAAGGGGGACAGTGATTCAGTAGCTGAAGAAAGTGCTGAAAACGTAATAAAAGAAATAATATCAGCAGGTGGTGTTGCCATACCAGCTCATATTGATATGAAGGCAGGGCTTTGTCAGCAGCATTCTTCTCACACAATAATGCAAGTTTGCAAGCATGCAAATGCTGTTGAAATAATTTTCCCTGATCAAGATCGAGCTGATGCTCCTTTATCAAGATATACAAATTTAAGTATCGACTTGCCATCAATAATTGGTTCTGACGCCCATCACCCTAATGATATTGGGAGAGCATATACTTGGGTAAAAATGTCTACCCCATCGATAGAAGGACTCAAACTGGCTTTGGTTGATGGTTCATCTTCCATAATTCGTTCAGATAACGAAACAACAAATCCAAATAGTTCTTCCAGCACTTTATTACGATCTGTAACTATCGAACATGCTAAATATGTAGGGCGTTCGACTCCTTTGAAAGTGGAATTTAACCCTTGGTTGAACTCAATCATTGGAGGGCGTGGTAGCGGAAAATCTTCTATCCTTGAATTTATACGACTAGGTATGGATAGAGCGAGAGATTTTGATGTATTGAATCGGGACAATGAAATTCGTAGATCTTTCGAGAGTTTTACTAAAATATCCGCATCTAGAGACTCTGAAGGAGTAATGCTCGAAAATACGAAAATAAGTTGTATTTATACTAGAGATGAAATTCATTACCTCCTGACTTGGACTAAGGAAAATAACAGAGTTTCGATTTCTCGTTATGATGGCCAACAATGGATTCCTGAAGAGGGAGAAGCTCACTCTCGCTTCCCAATAAAAATTTTTAGCCAGAAGCAGATATTCAATTTAGCAAAAAACCCTAATACCCTTTTGCGGCTGATCGATGAATCATCAACTGTTGGTTTCCAACAATGGAAAATGGAATGGTCTGAAAAACAATCCCATTTTCAAACATTGTGCAGCCAAAAAAGAGAGCTTCAATCAAAGTTAGCAAATAAAAATGTGCTATCAGGGCAGCTTTCTGATGTCGAACAGAAGATAAAAGCAATAGAGAAATCTGGTCACACAGATATTCTCACCAATTATCAGGCATATAGCGGAAAGAGAACGAATGTTTCACACTATGAAACGGGCATCGAAAATCTAAAGCACCAAGTTGAGTCGATATCTAACGCTACTTCTATACCTATAGTAGATGAAAGTGCATTTGATACGCAGTCAGCAAGTGAAGCAGAAGTTCTTACCAAGTTAAATAATTTGAATAACTCAGCTTTATCTTTCAAAGAAAGTATTGAGCAAGCAGTTGCTTTACTTGAAAATGAATTAACTCAATTTAAAAATTGGTATAGTGAGTCTGACTTCAATAAATCTCATATTGAAGTTAATAAAAAATACGATGAATTAATTGAAAGTTTGCGTAGAGAAGGGATTGATAGTCCTGCTGATTATGCAAGGCTAATTAGTGAACGGGACGCCATTAACGAATCACTAAAAGTAATGGCGTTGGTAAGCACTCAGATAGTTGAGGCGGATGCTTCAATCAATTCTGCATATCAAGAAATAATAGAATGCAGAAAAAAATTGACCATAAGTCGTCTAGAGTTTTTGCAACAAAACTTAGCTAGAAACTCTTCTATTCAAATTGAGTTGGCTCCTTTTTCAGATATAGATCACATAGAAGAATCATTTAGAAGCGTTATTGGACGCTCTGATAACGCCTTTTCTGCTGATATTTTTGATTTAGATCGTGAGTGTGGTTTCCTATATAATCTGAATAAAAAATTGTCGGCTACTGCAAGCTCTGGTAATTCGAATAATCTAGAGCCTTGGCTATCTAAAATTCATGAATTTAAAACTCAGGTATTTAACTTCAAGTCTGGTGAAATCCAAGGTTCAAAGATCGGAAAAAGATTTTCTGAACTCATGACTAACTTGCAGTCGCAAAGCTTCGACCAAATAAATACTTGGTTTCCTGAAGATAAATTATCCATAAAATTCAATGATGGCAACAGGTTCAAGGATGTTTCGCAAGGTTCGGCTGGGCAAAAGGCCTCGGCTATATTATCGTTTTTATTATCTTATGGAACAGAGCCTCTCGTTTTGGATCAGCCTGAAGATGACCTTGATAACGGTCTTATTACAAGCTTGATCGTCACTAAATTACATGAAAACAAACCAGACAGGCAAATAATTGTCGTCACTCACAATCCTAATATCGTGGTAAACGGCGATTCAGAGTATGTGATTGCGCTAGAAGATCGAGGTCAAATAAATCCAGTCGCATCTGGAGCATTGCAAGAAGTAAATGTTAGGAAGAATGTATGTGAAATTATGGAAGGTGGTGAAATTGCTCTCCAACAACGGTACAAAAGAATGTTTAATGTTTAATGTTTAATGTAAGCAAAGTGCTAACAAGTTAAAGCTGCGCCGGTGTTTTGAGGCGTTACTAACTCGTTTCTGGACAAAACGGGTTAGTGATTAGCGGGGGGGGGGG
>TARA_R110002050_G_scaffold140607_7_pt1 | contig 13754 bp, 12 predicted proteins | sample TARA_R110002050 | Tara Oceans TARA_R110002050 (sample SAMEA4396988) | marine metagenome | biome: Polar Biome; feature: [DCM] deep chlorophyll maximum layer (ENVO:01000326); material: water (ENVO:00002006), including particulate matter (ENVO:01000060) such as... | depth 25 m
GGCATGGTTGGTATGCACGGAAATTATGCGCCAAATGTACTAACCAACGAATGTGATGTTTTAATTGCAATAGGTATGCGTTTTGACGATCGTGTTACTGGTAATTTAGCAACCTATGCTAAGCAAGCGAAGGTGATTCATTTTGAAATAGATCCTGCAGAAATAGATAAAAACGTAAAAACTGAAGTTGCAGTTTTAGGAGACGCAAAAGAAAGTTTAGCAGCCTTGTTGCCGCTTTTAGAAGAAAAAACATATCCTGAATGGCATCAGAAATTTAAAGATTTATATGCTATTGAGTATGAAAAAGTAATAAAAGACGATTTGCATCCTACAAAAGAAGGATTAACAATGGCTGAGGTTTTAAAAGAAATTAATACACAAACTAAAGGCGATGCTGCTATAGTTACAGATGTTGGTCAACATCAAATGATTGCATGTCGTTATGCTAATTTTAATAAAACCAGAAGTAATATTACATCTGGAGGTTTAGGCACAATGGGCTTTGGTCTACCTGCTGCTATTGGAGCAAAAATGGCTGCACCAGAACGTGAAGTTATTTCAATTTCTGGAGATGGTGGTTACCAAATGACTATTCAAGAATTGGGTACCATTTTTCAACAAAAAGTACCAGTAAAAATTGTGGTTTTAAACAATGAGTTTTTAGGAATGGTTAGACAGTGGCAAGAACTATTTTTTGATAGACGTTATGCGTCTACCGAAATGACAAACCCAGACTTTGTTGCTATTGCAAAGGGCTATTCTATTGAAGCTAATAAAGTAACAAAACGAGAAGACCTAAAAGACGCAGTAGAAAAAATGATAAACACAGATGGCCCTTATTTTTTAGAAGTTTGTGTTGAGAAAGAAGGAAAGGTTTTTCCAATGATACCTACAGGAGCATCAGTTTCAGAAGTAAGATTAGAGTAATATGAGCACAGAAAAACAACTATTTACAGTATCAATTTATACTGAAAACAATATCGGATTGTTGAATAGAATTTCAGCAATCTTTCAACGAAGGCATATAAATGTAGAGAGTTTAAACACTTCACCTTCAGAAATTGAAGGTGTTTCTAGATTTACTATCGTCGTAAATATGACTGAAGATAATATCAAAAAAATCATTGGTCAAATAGAAAAACAAGTCGAAGTTATTAAAGCATACTATCATACTGAAGAAGAAATTATTTATCAAGAATCTTGCATCTTTAAAATGAAATCAGGTTTATTATTTGATGAACGTGAAATTCAAAATATAATAAAAGAAAGCAATGCAAGAATTGTAACCGTAAATCGAGATTTTTTTGTGATTGAAAAATCAGGACGTAAAGAAGAAATCGAATTACTACACAGAGAATTAAGTGTCTTTGGTATTATGCAGTTTACGCGTTCAGGACGCATTTCAATAACTAAAGACGAAATGAAAATTTCAACAATGCTTCAAGCATTTCAAGATTAATAAAAAATTATAAACCAAAATAGGTTTAAAAACAACTAGAAACAATGTCAAATTATTTTAACACATTACCATTAAGAGAACAATTAGAGCAATTAGGAAAGTGTCGTTTTATGGATGCTTCAGAATTTGAAGATGGCGTAAACGCTTTAAAAGGAAAGAAAATAGTAATCGTAGGTTGTGGAGCACAAGGACTTAACCAAGGTTTAAATATGCGCGATTCTGGCTTAGATATTTCTTATACACTAAGACAAGTTGCTATTGACCAAAAACGTGAATCTTACAAGAATGCAACGTCTAACGGATTTACAGTTGGCACGTACGATGAATTAATACCGACTGCAGATTTGGTTTTAAACTTAACACCAGATAAGCAACATACAAATGTGGTAAAAGCTATAATGCCTTTAATGAAAAAAGGAGCGACATTAAGTTATTCTCATGGTTTTAATATTGTTGAAGAAGGAACAAAAGTACGCGAAGATATTACAGTTATTATGGTAGCACCAAAATGTCCAGGAACTGAAGTACGTGAAGAATACAAACGTGGTTTTGGTGTACCAACATTAACTGCTGTACACCCAGAAAATGACCCAGAAGGTAAAGGTTGGGCTCAAGCAAAGGCCTATGCTGCCGCAACTGGAGGACATAGAGCTGGTGTTTTAGAATCATCTTTTATCGCTGAAGTTAAAAGTGATTTAATGGGAGAGCAAACCATTCTTTGTGGCTTATTACAGACTGGTGCTATTTTATCTTTCGACAAAATGATTGAAGAAGGAATTGAGCCTGGTTATGCTGCAAAGTTAATTCAGTTTGGTTGGGAAACCATTACAGAAGCTTTAAAGCATGGTGGAATTACCAACATGATGGATCGTTTATCTAATCCTGCTAAAATAAAAGCATACGAACTATCTGAAGAACTTAAAGGTATTATGCGTCCATTATTCGAAAAGCATATGGACGATATTATTTCTGGTCATTTTTCTAAAACTATGATGGAAGATTGGGCTAATGACGATATTAACTTATTAACATGGAGAGCTGAAACGGGAGAAACTGCTTTTGAAAAAACGACTTCAACTCCTGATCATATTTCTGAACAAGAATATTTTGACAATGGTGTTTTATTAGTTGCTTTTGTAAAATCTGGTGTAGAATTAGCATTCGAAACCATGGTTGCTGCTGGTATTATTGAAGATTCTGCTTATTATGAATCTTTGCATGAATTACCATTAATTGCTAACACTATTGCAAGAAAGAAATTATTTGAAATGAACAGAGTAATTTCTGACACAGCTGAATATGGTTGTTATTTATTTGACCATGCCTGTAAACCATTATTAACTGATTTTATGAAAACAGTTGATACATCAATAATTGGTAAGCCGTTTTCAAAATCTACAGGTGTTGATAATATTGAATTGATTGCTGTTAATGATGCTATTAGAAATCACCCTATCGAAGAAGTTGGCCAACGTTTACGTGCTGCAATGACAGCTATGAAAGTTATAAAGACTGAAGACACAAAAGAATCTGTTTTAGCATAAACAATGCTTATCCTGTCAGATTAATTGGTGGCTAAATGTTGTCTAAACCAAAACAATCTGGCAGGTTATTTTTCTAAAAAAAAATATGATATTAGAAGTTGCTACTTTAAAAATAAAAGAGAACCTAGAACAGCAATTTGAATCTGATTTTTTAGAAGCAGGAAAATATATAAGTTCAATAAAAGGCTATAAAAGTCATTCATTAAGAAAATGTATTGAACAACGCAACAAATATATTTTACTTGTAGAATGGGAAACTATTGAAGACCACAACATAGGATTTAGAACATCTGATACCTATATGAAGTGGAAAACGCTTTTGCATCATTATTATGAACCGTTTCCAGTAGTTGAACATTACAAAACAATAATTGAAAATAAATAAAAGTCCCTTTCTAGGATTTATTGAATGAAAGAAACCAAAACTAAATACAGACCAACTATAGAAGCTATTGAAGCTGCTGCCGAAAAACTAAGAGGTATTGCTTCCGTAACACCTTTAGTTAAAAACGCAAGATATTCTAAACATTTTGGTGCCAATATTTATTTTAAAAGAGAAGATTTACAAGAAGTACGCTCATATAAGATAAGAGGCGCATACAACAAAATCTCATCTTTAAATTCAAGTCAAATAGAAAATGGAATTGTATGTGCTAGTGCAGGAAACCATGCGCAAGGTGTTGCAATTTCATGTAAATCATTAAAAATAAAAGGCACTATTTTTATGCCTTCACCAACACCTAGCCAAAAGATTGAACAAGTAAAAATGTTTGGTGAAGATTATGTTGATGTTATTTTAATTGGTGACACTTTTGACGATGCCTACGAAGCAGCAATGCAACAAAGTGAAGAATTAAATAAAACTTTTGTTCATCCATTTAATGACGAAAAAGTTATTGAAGGCCAAGCAACTGTTGGATTAGAAATTATAGACCAAGCTCAAGAACACCCAATTGACTATGTTTTTGTTCCTGTTGGTGGTGGTGGGCTCGCAGCAGGCTTATCTTCTGTCTTTAAATTATTATCACCTCAAACCAAAATTATTAGTGTAGAGCCAAAAGGTGCTGCTGCTATGCTAACCTCTATCAGAGCAAATAAAAACATTCAATTAGATTCTATAGATAGCTTTGTAGATGGAGCAGCCGTAAAACGCGTTGGTGATTTAAATTTTGCCATTTGTAAAGAAACATTACATCGTGTAGTTACGGTTGATGAAGGTAAAATTTGCCAAACTATTTTAGAACTATATAATAAAGATGCCATTGTTGTTGAACCAGCAGGTGCATTAAGCCTTTCCGCTCTAGAGCAATTTGCAGAAGAAATAAAAGGCAAAAATGTAGTTTGCGTTATTAGCGGAAGCAATAATGATATCACCCGTACTGCCGAAATTAAAGAACGTGCACTACTCTACGCTAACCTAAAACATTATTTCATTGTTAAATTCCCACAGCGAACAGGAGCTTTAAGAGATTTTGTAGTTGATATATTAGGACCTAATGATGATATTACTCATTTTGAATACACCAAAAAAGCAAATCGTGAAAACGATGTTGCCGTTGTAGGTTTACAACTAAAATCACCTGAAGATTTAGAACCTTTAATTACTAAAATGAAACAACATAATTTCTTTGGAGATTATTTAAATGACAAACCCGATTTATTTCAATTCTTAGTTTAAAACAGAAATCATGAATATCCCAGAACAGTTTCAAATCAAAACATTAGTCGACCAAAACACCTATTTAGTAGAAGGCGCATTGATACCATGGAGAGGCGAAACTTCAAAAGTATATTCAACAATTTCGTCAACTGAAGACTATGAACCTACACTTCTAGGAACGATTCCCACTTTAGGAAAAAAAGAAGCAATTAGAGCACTAGACTCTGCCGTTTCCGCTTACAATAAAGGACAGGGTTTATGGCCAACAATGAAAGTGGTTGACAGAATTGCTTGCATGGAAAAGTTTGTAGAGCAAATGAAAACCAAGCGCGAAGAAGTCGTAAAATTATTAATGTGGGAAATTGGCAAAAACTTAACAGACTCTCAAAAAGAATTTGATAGAACAGTTGAATACATTTACGACACCATTGAAGACTACAAACAAATGGATCGTGATAGCGCTAAATTTGAAAAAAGCTCTGGCGTAAACGCACATATTAGAAGAGGTCCATTAGGCGTCGTTCTTTGTCTAGGTCCATACAACTACCCATTAAATGAAACCTTCGCATTATTAATTCCGGCTTTAATAATGGGAAATACAGCTGTTTTTAAACCTGCAAAACATGGTGTTTTATTAATTTCTCCATTATTAGAAGCATTTAGAGATAGCTTTCCAAAAGGTGTTGTTAATATTATTTACGGACGTGGAAGAACAGTTGCTGCACCAATTATGCAATCTGGAAAAGTTGATGTTTTAGCCTTAATAGGAAATAGTAAATCCGCAAACGCTTTACAAAACCAACACCCAAAAAGCAACAGACTGCGTTTGGTACTAGGTCTTGAAGCTAAAAATCCGGCTATTGTATTAAAAGATGCTGATTTAGATTTAGCAATAGATGAATGTATTGCCGGTACAACCTCATTTAATGGACAACGATGTACAGCATTAAAAGTATTATATGTTCATGAAGATATTGTGGAAGAATTCAATAAACGTTTTTCAGCAAAAGTAGATGCGCTAAAATTTGGAAACCCTTGGGAAGATGGTGCAAAATTAACGCCTTTACCAGAACCAGACAAACCAAATTATATTCAAGGCTTAATTAATGATGCTACAGAAAAAGGAGCAAAAGTAATTAATGCCAAAGGAGGAGAAACAACGGAAAACTATATTTTTCCGGCAGTACTTTATCCTGTAACTAAAGATATGAGAGTTTTTCAAGAAGAACAATTTGGACCTGTAATACCAATAGTTCCTTTTAGTGATATTGACGAACCTTTAGATGATATGGCAGAATCTAACTACGGGCAACAAGTAAGCTTGTTTGGTAAAGACGTAAAAACATTAGCACCTTTAATAGATACACTTGTTAACTTAGTTTGTAGAGTAAATTTAAATAGTTCTTGTCAACGTGGACCAGATGTATATCCATTTACAGGACGAAAGGATTCAGCTGTTGGTACATTAAGTGTGCATGATGCGTTACGTTCATTTTCAATTAGAACCTTTGTTGCTTCTAAAGACAATGATTACAACAATACTATTCTAAAAGATTTATTAGACTCAAGAGCTTCAAATTTTGTAAGTACAGATTATATACTTTAACGAAAAGGGTCTTAAAGCATTTATCAATGAAAGATTTACAGTTTTAATTAAATAGAATTAAGAATTTCGTAAAACTTTAAAAAAAGGACTGATTTTAAGACCATTATTAAATATTAATTCTAAATTTACAATATGTTAAGTCAAAAAAATAGAATCGAAAGACCCACAAGCTTGTTATTAAACAGGCGACGTCGCTAATGGAACTACATTAAACCATTTAGTTAATCTTTTATTTTTTTACATTGAATAATTCACCACACATATTTACAGTTTTAGATTTAGTACTTCCAATTTCAAATAGAAGTGGTTTACGCTGTGCACATAATCGTCGCCCGTAAGGGTATACAATTATTAATAGAACTTAGGTGTGTCCGGTTCTACTTTCAAAAAACAAATCACATTTTTTAATATAAAAACTCAATTACAATGAAAATTGTTATTGCTGATAAATCACATAGCATATACGCAGAAATCATCTGCGATACTATTGCTGAAGCGGCTATGGTTAGAGGTACTGGTATCGCTAAGCGCAAACCAGAATACGTCATTACCAAAATGGAAAATGGTAATGCTGTCATTGCATTAGAAGGTGATAAATTCGCTGGCTTTTGCTATATCGAAGCATGGAGCCATGGAAAATTTGTCGCTAATTCCGGCCTAATTGTTCATCCAGATTTTAGAAATATAGGTCTCGCCAAACAAATTAAGAAAGTAATCTTTGAGCACTCTAGAACCAAGTTTCCAGATGCTAAGGTCTTTAGTATTACAACAGGTTTGGCAGTTATGAAAATGAATAGCGAATTGGGTTATAAACCTGTTACGTTTTCAGAATTAACCGACGATCAATCTTTTTGGAAAGGTTGTCAAACCTGCAAAAATTTTGACGTTTTAACGAGAACTGAACAAAAAATGTGCTTATGCACTGGTATGTTATATGATCCTTCTAAAGCTGAAGCATCAAAACCCAAAGAACGTCCGTATGACAAAAAAGTATGGACACGATTAAAATTGATAAAACAGAATATGTTTTTAATAAAAGACAAAAAAGATGAGTAAAAAATTAGTTATAGCATATAGTGGAGGATTAGACACCTCATACTGCGCAGTAAGTTTAAGTAAAGTAGGATATGATGTTCATGCCGTAAGTGTGAATACTGGCGGATTTACTCAAGAAGAAATTAAAACTATTGAAAGCAATGCCTATAAAATGGGTGTTTCAACATACAAGAATATTGATGCGATTGCATCCTATTACGATAAAGTGATTAAGTATTTAATCTTCGGAAATGTTTTAAAGAACAACACCTACCCTTTATCTGTGAGCGCAGAGCGTATTATTCAGGCGATTGAAATTGTTCAATACGCCAAAAGTATCGATGCTAAATATATTGCACACGGTAGTACAGGCGCAGGAAATGACCAAGTGCGTTTTGATATGATTTTTCAAACTTTAGCACCAGAAATTGAAATTATTACACCTATTAGAGACGGTAAATTAACCAGACAACAAGAAATTGATTACCTCATAGAAAATGGAATTGACATGTCTTGGAACAAAGCCAAATACTCAGTTAACAAAGGCCTTTGGGGAACTAGTGTTGGTGGAGAAGAAACTTTAACGTCTGAAAAACCATTACCAGAATTCGCTTACCCATCACAATTAAAACATACAGACCCAGAGAAAGTAGTACTTACATTTTCTGAAGGTGAATTAGTAGCTTTAAATGGTGTAGAAAATAATCCCGAAGTCAATATCGAAGTGCTTAACAACTTAGCTTCGGCTTATGCTATTGGCAGAGATATTCATGTTGGAGACACCATTGTTGGTATTAAAGGTCGTGTTGGTTTTGAAGCTGCAGCTGCTTTAATTATTATAAAAGCCCATCACCTATTAGAGAAACACACCTTAACGAAATGGCAACTGCAACATAAAGATTATTTATCTAATTTCTATGGCATGCATTTACACGAAGGGCAATATTTAGACCCAGTAATGCGAGACATGGAAGCCTTTTTACAAAGTAGTCAAGACAAAGTTTCTGGTGATGTAACTGTAACGTTAAAACCTTACCACTTCACGCTAGATGGCATAAAATCTAAACACGATTTAATGAGTGCGAAGTTTGGAAGTTATGGTGAGGAAAATAAAGGATGGACAGCAGATGAAGCCAAAGGATTTATTAAAATATTTGGCAATCAAAACAAGATTTATCAGCAAGTAAACAACTAAATAAGACCTCACAGGTTTTCAAAACCTCGTAGGTATAAAACTTAAAGTCAGGTTGAATTAAAAAGATTCCCACTTTCGTGGGAAATAGATATGAAAAAATTAAATATAGGAATCATTGGAGGTGCTGGTTACACAGCAGGAGAATTAATTAGATTATTAATTCATCATTCTAAAGTTGAAATCGATTTTATCTACAGCACATCTAATGCTGGAAACAAAGTCAGTCAGATTCATCAAGATTTGTTAGGCTCAACTGATTTGGTGTTTTCAAATGAAATCAATCCAGATGTTGATGTGCTTTTCTTGTGTTTAGGTCATGGCAATTCAAAAGCATTTTTAGAACAAAATACATTTTCTGAAGGCACTAAAATCATTGATTTAAGTAATGATTTCAGATTAACTAAAGATGAAGTTTTCAATGCAAAAACCTTTATTTATGGTTTACCAGAATTACATAAAGAAGCGATTAAAAAAGCCGATTACATTGCTAATCCAGGTTGTTTTGCTACAGCAATTCAATTAGCATTATTACCATTAGCTAAAGCCGAAATTTTGCAAAACGATGTTCACATAAATGCTGTAACTGGTGCCACTGGTGCAGGAACTTCATTATCTGCGACAACACATTTCACTTGGCGAGATAATAATTTTTCACACTACAAAGCATTTACACATCAGCATTTAGGAGAAATAAATCAAACCGTAAATGCGCTACAATCAGATTTTAATTCTGAAATCATTTTTATGCCGAATCGCGGTGATTTTTCAAGAGGCATTTTTGCAACACTTTATACAAAATATGAAGGCAGTTTAGAAGAAGCAAAGCAATTGTATACGGAGTTTTATAAAGATGCTGCATTTACCTTTATTTCTGATGAAGACATTCATTTAAAACAAGTGGTAAACACGAATAAATGCATCCTTCATTTACATAAACACAACGATAAATTACTGGTTACAAGTATTATTGACAACCTATTAAAAGGCGCCTCTGGACAAGCAATTCAAAACATGAATTTAATGTATGGCTTTGAAGAAACTGAAGGATTACAATTAAAGGCAAATTATTTTTAATAAACACTATAGACCTGTAAGGTTTTTGAAACCAGACAGGTCTTAAAACATTAAACACATGAAAATAGCAATCATAGGAACAGGAAACTTAGGAAAGTCCATCGCAAAAGGGCTCATCACTAACAACGCCATAACGACTCTTTATTTAACCAAAAGAAATCTGGATGATATTCAAGATTTGGATGGCTATAAAAACGTCATATTAACAACCGACAATATTGAAGCAGTAAAGCAATCTGATATTTTAATATTTGCTATTCAGCCTAGACATTTCGAAAACATATTAAACGATGTTAAACCGTATTTAACAGAAAAACACGTTTTAATCTCAACGATTACAGGTTTTCTAATTCCTAAAATCGAAGGTATCGTTGGGACTGACCAATTTATCATCAGAGCTATGCCAAATACAGCTATTGCGGTTGGTAAATCTATGACCTGCATGTGTAGTAATGAAAAAGGTGCTAAACGTATTAAAATTGCCGAAGCTATTTTCGATAGATTAGGTCATACCTTAGCCATTCCAGAATCTCAAATGCAAGCAGCAACGGTGGTTTGCGCGAGTGGCATTGCCTTTTGGATGCGACTAATTAGAGCAACAACACAAGCTGCAATACAATTAGGTTTTGACGCTAAAGAAGCACAAGAATTAGCCATGTACACCAGTGAAGGAGCTGCCAATTTATTAATTACAAACGGCAATCATCCGGAAGAAGAAATTGATAGAGTAACCACACCTAAAGGTTGTACAATTCAAGGTTTAAATGAAATGGAACACAAAGGATTGAGTTCATCTTTAATCCAAGGCATGGTCGCTTCTTTTAATAAAATCAATAACATTAAAGAAGAACAAATATGAGTTTATTTAATGTTTACCCACTGTTTGATATCACACCAGTAAGCGCAAAAGATATTTACGTTTATGATGATAAAAATGTAGAATACTTAGACCTTTATGGTGGACATGCAGTAATTTCTATTGGTCATTCCCATCCAAAATATGTTTCAGCAATTTCTAATCAAGTTGAAAAATTAGGCTTCTATAGTAACGCAATTCAAAACCCATTACAAGTTGAATTAGCAGATAAGCTTGAAGCTGTATCTGGCTGTAAAGACTACCAATTATTTTTATGTAATTCTGGTGCTGAGGCTAATGAAAATGCTTTAAAATTAGCATCATTCCATAATGGTAAAAAGAAAGTTTTAGCCTTTAAAAATTCATTTCATGGTAGAACGTCAGCTGCTGTTGCCGCAACTGACAATCCTAAAATTGTTGCACCAATTAATGCGCAACAAAAAGTTGATTTTGTAGAATTAGGTGATTTAGATGCTACTGAAGCTATTTTAAAACAAAACGAAACTTGCGCAGTCATCGTAGAATTTATCCAAGGTGTTGGTGGCTTGGACCAAAGTACAACGGAATTTTATCAAGGATTAGAACAACTTTGCAAACTATACAACACAGCATTTATTGCAGACGAAGTACAATCTGGATTTGGTAGAACTGGTGACTTTTTCGCATTTCAAAAACACAATATTACACCAGATATTATTTCTATCGCCAAAGGCATGGGAAATGGTTTTCCAATTGGAGGGATTTTAATCCATCCTTCAATTAAAGCATCTTTTGGGTTATTAGGTACCACATTTGGCGGAAATCATTTGGCTTGTGCAGCAACACTTTCGGTTTTAGAAGTTTTGGAAGAAGAACAATTAATGGAAAATGCTAAAAATATTTCAAAATATTTTCAAGAGAAAGCGAAGTCATTACCACATTTAAAATCGATTAAAGGACGTGGTTTAATGTTGGGATTAGAATTCGATTTTCCAATTTCAGAACTAAGAAAAAAATTAATTTTTAACCATCATATATTTACAGGGAGTGCAAAGAATCCTAATTTAATTAGAATACTTCCGCCTTTAACGATTCAGAAAAAACACATTGATGTATTTTTTGATGCTTTAGAAAAAGAACTAGTTTAGAATGAAAAACTACACCAAAATAAAAGATATTTCTAACCTTTCTGAAATCATTAAGGATGCCATTTTATTAAAAATGAATCCTTTTGAATTTGAAGACTTAGGAAAGCACAAAACCTTAGTCATGCTCTTTTTTAATTCGAGTTTAAGAACACGATTAAGCACTGAAAAAGCAGCAAAAAACCTAGGTATGGAAGTGATGATTTTAAACGTGAATGACGCTTGGAATTTAGAATTTAAGGATGGCACCATTATGAACATTGACAAATCTGAACACGTTAAAGAAGCAGCGCGTGTTATTTCTCAATATGCAGATATCATTGCTGTAAGAGCATTCCCAACGTTACAAGATAAAGCTAAGGACGAATCGGAATACATTCTCAACAACTTTAAAAAATATGCAACAGTACCTATTGTTAATATGGAAAGTGCTACTGCGCATCCTTTACAAGCATTGGCTGATGCTATTACCATTACCGAACTTGCAGAAAAAGTAAAACCAAAAGTCGTGTTGTCTTGGGCACCACATCCAAAAGCTTTACCGCAAGCAGTTGCAAATTCGTTTGTAGAAATGATGCAAGATTTAGAAGTAGATTTAACCATTACGCATCCTGAAGGCTACGAATTAAATGAAGTAATCACTAAAGACACATCAATAAATTACAACCAAGAAGAAGCCTTAAAAGATGCTGATTTTGTCTATGTAAAAAACTGGAGTAGCTATAAAGACTATGGAAAAGTTAATAATCAAGATAAAAATTGGATGATGACAAAAGCCAAATTAGGTCACGCCAAATTCATGCATTGTTTGCCTGTAAGACGAAATGTTGTGGCTAAAGATGCTGTTTTAGACAGTGAACAATCTGTGGTGATTAAACAAGCGAACAACAGAACTTATGCAGCACAAATTGTGTTGAAACAGATTTTGGAAGATTTATAATTTATATCAGGTCGAGCGCAGTCGAGACCTATTAACGTTAAAGACCTCTCGACTGCGCTCGAGGAGACAAAAAATATATTAGACCTCGCAGGTTTTAAAAAACTGACAGGTCTTCAACTTAAAGATACTCGCCTTCGCGAGCACGAGATGAAAACAATAAAAGTCGTAAAAATAGGAGGAAATATTATCGATAATGAAGACTCACTAGCCACCTTCATTAAAGATTTTTCAACTATTACAGGTCCTAAAGTCTTAGTTCATGGAGGCGGAAAATTAGCCACCAAGTTAGCAACAGAAATGAATATTCCTGTAAAGATGACTGAAGGTAGACGCATTACTGATACAGATACTTTAGATATTATCACTATGGTTTACGCTGGAAAAATCAATAAAAATATAGTAGCGCAATTACAAGCTAATCAATGCAATGCTATTGGACTTTCTGGTGCAGATGGCAATACTATTGTTTCAGAAAAAAGACCTGTTAAAACCATTGATTATGGCTTTGTTGGCGATGTGAAAAAAGTAAATACGGAAGTATTAGAAGCATTACTAAATAACAATGTCACACCTGTGTTTTGTGCTATAACTCATAATGAAAACGGACAATTACTAAATACAAATGCAGACACTATTGCATCTGAATTAGCCATTGGCTTGTCGTCTATTTTCAACACCGAATTATATTATTGTTTTGAAAAAAATGGTGTTCTAGAAAGTGTAAAAGATGATGATTCTGTCATTGAAAACATCAACACAGAAAGTTACAAAGCATTAAAAGATAACCATATCATATTCGAAGGCATGTTACCGAAATTAGACAACTGTTTTCATGCTATAAATGAAAACGTTCAAAAAGTTTGTATCGGAAAATCAGACATGCTTTTCAATACAAACAACAAACATACAACCATCACAAAATGATAGAAAGCCTTACCACAGAAGCCATTGACTTGTTAAAACAACTCATAGAAACACAGTCATTCTCGTCAGAGGAAGACCACACAGCTTTGCTTATTGAAAATTGGTTTACATCGCATAACATACCATTTAAAAGGAACAATCATAACATTTGGGCAACCAACAAATATTTTGATGAGAGCAAACCAACCTTATTATTAAACTCACATCACGATACCGTAAAACCCAACAACGGTTACACCAAAGACCCTTTTAAAGCCATTGTAGAAGATGGTAAATTATACGGACTAGGAAGTAATGATGCTGGTGGATGCTTAGTGTCTTTAATGGCTACATTCAC
>TARA_R110002050_G_scaffold245178_1_pt1 | contig 13753 bp, 13 predicted proteins | sample TARA_R110002050 | Tara Oceans TARA_R110002050 (sample SAMEA4396988) | marine metagenome | biome: Polar Biome; feature: [DCM] deep chlorophyll maximum layer (ENVO:01000326); material: water (ENVO:00002006), including particulate matter (ENVO:01000060) such as... | depth 25 m
TTTTAATTATTAACGAAGAAACAGCAACTTACTACCCTTAGGTTTTGGATCGAAGCAAGTCGAGCCCGCCTACCAGAATAACCCCAATTAGCATTCCAATAATACCTTCCCATACCTTGGGATTATCGTTAGGGTTTTCACCATAATACCCAGGCACATATGGTTTTGAAGACAGTAATTTCTTCTTAACCGTTTGAACTTCTACTATCTCGGGCTTTGGAGTAGTTGTTGTCGATAAACTCTCGTCAGCAAGTTTCTGATATTCTGGTAAGTTCTCGTTCACACCATGTTCTAGCATTTCTATCACTAAAGGATCTGATATCGAATATTCTTCAACCTCTCTAACCGATTCAACAAATTCGCGATGTTGGTACGGCCAAATCACAAAAAGAGATCCGATTAAAAAGCCAATTAGCACAGAGATCGTTTGGGAATGATATTTTGCCAATAGCCACGATAAAAATCTCGAAAAAACCATTATACCAACTATAGAACCTAAGGTAAATGGTGCAATTGCTAACAATCCGTCTAAGGTATTCTCGCCACCAATTTTCCCAATCTGAGTGAGTAGAAAATCATACTTTCTCATGATGAGCAATAAATACGAACCCGAAATTCCTGGCAAAATCATTGCCGAGATGGCAATACATCCACTCAAAAACACAAACGCGGGGTGATCGGGAGTGTCGGTTGGAACAAGTGTTATAACCCACAAGCCAAATAAAATCCCAAGTATTAGCATTACACCTTCATACCAGCGGAATTGCTCTAGGGTTTTAATGAGGATGTAAATGGAGCCTAAAATCAAGCCAAAGAAAAGCCCATAAACAATTTCAGGATCTGTAAACATGTACACTTGTAGCGGTACTACTTTTGTAAAAAATGCAAGTGCGCAGGTAATCCCAAAAAACAAAGCCGCTAGAAATTTATAGTGTAACTCTTGAAATGCTTCTTTAAAATCTAGTTTTAGTATCGCTTTAAAAAATGGCCCGTTTACACTTTTAATTGCGTTTAGAAGCCGTTCATAAATTCCTAAAATAAGCGCTAACGTTCCGCCACTCACACCTGGAACAATATCAGCAGAACCCATTAAAAAACCTTTTATCACTAAGAATGGAGTTTCTTTAAATGTGGTTTTGTCTTTGTTTGATGAAGCCATTAATTACTATCCCACCCTTTTTCGCCGATTAGCGGTACAAATTTAAAATTATCGAATTCTTCTTGACTGTATTCCGTTTCTGAAACCCTTGTAATCCGAAGCATCATCTGTTTTACTTCGTCCCCCACAGGGATTACCAACAGCCCACCTATTTTCAACTGCTTGATGAGGTCGTTTGGCACAACAGGTGCGCCAGCGGTTACTATAATACCATCGTAAGGCGCGTAAGTCGACCAACCCAGAGTTCCATCGCCTGCCTTTAACAAAGCCTTGTATCCTTCTTCTCGCAACGCTTCTTTTGCACGATGGTAAAGTTCGTTATGGCGCTCCACACTATACACTTCAGCCCCAAGTTCACACAAAACCATACATTGATACGCTGAACCTGTACCTATTTCTAAAATTTTTTGGCCTGGTTGCACTTCCAAAAGTTCTGATTGTGCGGCTACCGTATATGGTTGCGAAATGGTTTGCCCCAAACCTATTGGCAGAGCGCTATCTGTATAAGCTCGATTATGTAATGCGGTATCCACTAATTTATGCCTAGGAATTTTACCAATGGCCATGAGCACACGCTCATCTTTAATTCCTTTTTCCCGAAGTTCCTCAATAAGCTTTTGTCGGGGACGCATAAATTTTCGATTCATAACCAAAATTACACCATTGTTACAATTTCTAATAGATTGGGAGTATAGCCATTTCGTTAATTAGTTAGCGCTATTTTTTCACATTCTATAATTTTTTTAGAATACGCGATTAAATGGTTCTCTTCTATTTAATCCTATTCTAAATTACTACTAGTGTTGGCTTAGAACTATTTCACTGCTATTTTACTTTCTACTTAAACTCACTACATGGACTGGCTACAACTTCCGATTACTCAAGTATTTATTTACGCCCTTATAACTGCGCTTGCCACCGGGCTTGGTGCTTTACCTTTCTTTTTTATTAAGAATATTTCGCCCTCATTTCTTGGCAAATCTAATGCTATTGCTGCGGGCTTAATGCTTTCTGCAAGCTATAATCTGATTTTTGAAGGCTATAAAATTAACGAGTGGATGACTCTATTAGGCATGCTTGCCGGTGTGGTTTTGGTGGTTTCGGCAAATGCTTGGTTAAAGCAAAAATCTACGGTAGGTGTGTCTGATATTGTTGGCGGAAAAAAACGTGACATGTTACTTTTCTTGGGAATCATGACGGTTCATTCTTTTGCCGAAGGTATTAGTGTAGGCGTTTCTTTTGCCAGCACTGCCGAATTTGGCATTTTCATAGCCATCGCAATTGCCGTCCATAATATCCCTGAAGGTTTAGCTATTAGTTTGGTTATGGTACCGAAAGGAACTTCACCGATTAAAGCTGTGTGGTGGAGTATTTTTTCAAGTCTTCCCCAACCGCTTATGGCCGTTCCTGCTTTTCTTTTTGTGGAATCGTTTAAAGAATATCTCCCTTTTGGTTTGGGCTTAGCTGCTGGCGCCATGATCTGGATGGTTTTTGCTGAACTTATTCCTGAAGCATTAGAAAAATGTGAGCCTCATAAAATTGGTTTATGGGTAACTGTAGCAATTATTGGGATGAGTTTATTCCAAGTGATAATTAATTAGCATAACACTCTATCGGAAGTAGTTTATATTTTTTTTGCAACCCAGCATCGTTCAAATATTTATCTTCCTAGGCTTATTAATTTTTAATTATACTTTATCGTACTAATTGATGCACAAAATCCTCGGCGCAATCTTTTTTTCATTGGCATTATTACCCACTTTAAATGCTCAAGTAAATAACCATACTATTTCTGTATATCTTGACTGTAGAGGGTGCAGCGAATCTTTTATTCAGTCTGAAATCAGCTTTGTTAACTTTGTACGCGATCAAGCACTGGCTGAAGTTCATCTTTTAATTACTAATCAAAGAACTGGCGGAGGTGGGCGACAATACACGCTGGAATTTATAGGGCAAAATGAAATTTCTGGGATTAATTCCACTCTTAGCCTTAATTCTCCAGAATCTGATACCGAAGAAGAACGAAGAAATAAGCTAACACGCTATATTAAACTTGGATTTGTGTCCTATCTCTCTGATTCTGAAATGTTATCTAATCTTGACCTTGTTTATAAGAGGCCAACAGGAAAACCTATTACAACTCCCGAATACGACCCTTGGAATAATTGGATTATCGAATTTGGCGGAGATACTCGATTTAGCGGTGAAGAGACAAAATACTCTTTAGATTTAAATGGATACACAAAAGCTCGAAGAATTACTGAGAATTGGAAAACTTCGTTCGAATACTATCAGCATTATAAAATTCGAAGTTATACAACCTCTGAATTTCAAGAAATAACCCCTGGCGATTCTGCTGACGTTCAAGTAACCAACCGTTATACCATCAAAAAAAGTAATTTCTTTGGTTTGATTGGCAAAAGCCTAACGGATCATTGGTCGATTGGGGTATATAGCCGTTTGCATACCTCCACACAAGACAACTTCGATTTATCGATAGGTGCTACACCAGCCATTGAGTTTAGTTTATTCCCTTACGATGAGTTTACTCGTCGTGAAGTTACCTTTAGACTTGGGCTGTTAACCTCTTATAACGACTACGCTGAAGAAACGATATTTAACGAAACCTCAGAAGTTCTTTTTAAAAACGAGCTGGAAATAAATGCTGAATTTACCCAGCCTTGGGGCGGTATTGAAGGAGGTATTGATGTAAATGCCTACTTACACGATTTGTCCAAAAATAGGTTCGAGTTTAATGCTCGCCTCGATATGCGCGTTTTTAGAGGATTTACCGTGTTTATGTCGGGCCGTTATTCTGTAATTAACGATCAACTTTCACTTCCACTTGGTGATGCATCAAGTGAAGAAGTTCTTCTAAACCTTAGATCTCAATCTACTTCTTATAATTACGGCGGATCCGTCGGTTTTTCTATAACATTTGGTTCTATTTACAATAATGCGATAAATCCTCGCCTTTAAAATGAACTAAAGCATATAGCTTCTTTGTTATCAATTCAAATTATTAACCTATACCCTATTCATGAAAATATTTTTAAAATTAATTCCAACATTGTTGTTTGTTCTCGGGCTAACAGCTACTAGTATTATTGCTCAAAACATCCCTAATTCTGCCGATAAAGTAACACCTCTTCTTATTGGCGCTACTATTCCAGATGTTTCTTTAAAAACCACTGCTGGCGAAACAGTAAAACTTCGTAAGCTAGCAAGTGAACGTCCTACCGTTCTTGTTTTTTACCGTGGTGGATGGTGCCCATATTGCTCGCGCCACATGATGGATCTTCAAAAAATTGAAAAAGACTTGGTAGCACTTGGTTATCAGGTGTTGGCAGTAAGCCCTGATCGACCAGAAGAATTAAGTAAAAGTGTGGATAAAGGAAGTCTCGAGTATCAATTACTTTCTGATAGCCCAATGGCTGTAACCAAAGCTTTTGGTATTGCTTACAAATTAGATGATAAGACAGTAGCTAGATATAAAGAGAATGGCATTGACCTTGAAGTAAGTTCTGGCTACAAACACCATTTGTTACCAGCTCCTGCTGTTTTTATTCTAAATCAGGAAGGAAAAATACGATTTAGCTATGTAAATCCAGATTACAAAGAGCGCATCGACGGCGATGTACTATTAACTGCCGCAAAAGCGTATAAATAATTTAAAAAGCCATTTCTTCAAAGAGGAAATGGCTTTTTTTATAATATCCTTTTCTATTAGCGGACAGTTCTCATTAAAAAAGTCTGTTATACAATTAAATCACTATTCGGCTGTAGATAATATTCTCCTTATCTTTAGGGATGACGACGACTGAACCCACTTCCACAAAAACCGATTTAAAATCTTTAACTAAAGCCGAATTGTTTGAGTTCTGCAAAGAACTTGGCTTACCGCGCTATAGAACCGACCAGATATTTCAATGGCTGTATGAGAAAGGTGCATCTTCTTTTGAAGAGATGACCAACCTTTCGAAAGACCTCAGAGCAAAGCTGGCAGAAATTGCTATCATAAACCGAATTGAGCTTTCACAGCAACAGCGATCTTCTGATGGTACTATCAAGTTTCTTTTTACATTACACGACGAAGGAAAAGATTTTAAAATTGAAGCGGTTCTCATTCCAGATTTTTTCCCCGATGGTGTAGCTAAACGCCTTACTGTTTGTGTTTCATCTCAGGTAGGATGTGTATTTGGTTGTGCTTTTTGCGCTACTGGGAAAATGGGTTTTTTTAGAAACCTAAGTCATGGCGAGATTGTTGACCAAGCGCAGTATATCAACCAAGTAGCTCTCGCAGAGTACGACAAGAAAATTACTAATATTGTATATATGGGAATGGGTGAACCGCTCCATAATTACAAGTCTGTGGTAGAATCTGCTTCTATCATCTGCGACCCGTTAGGAATTGATTTATCGCCCAAGCGTATTACGATTTCCACTGTTGGATTGACCAAACAGATAAAGAAGTTAGCCGACGAAAGTCAGCCTTTTAATCTCGCTATTTCACTGCATGCTGCTTCGGATGAGAAAAGAGATAAGATTATGCCCATCAATAACTCGATGAACCTTGAAGAGTTAGAAGAATCAGTAAAATATTATCACGCAAAAACAGAGCGTCGCTTAACCTACGAGTATCTATTATTTGATGAGTTTAATGACACCAATCAAGATGCACGAAATCTTGCTAAAATTGTAAAGTGGGCGCCGAGTAAAATCAACATCATTATGTATAATAATGTTGCGGGTGTGGAACTGCATCGTGCCCGTGAAGAGCGTTTGGATAACTTCCTCAAAGAGCTAATCCGTAATGACGTAAGAGCAACAGTGCGCCGGAGTCGTGGCGATGACATCGATGCTGGTTGCGGTCAGCTTGCCATCCGCGAAGGCGACCCTCGTGGCAAAACCATTGCCAAAGTTTAGGGAATAAAAAAGGCGTCAGAAAAAGTGTTTAAACCTTTTTCTAACGCCCTTCTAAATAAACTAATTTAGTTAATGAACTTTATTTAATGAGCTTCATTACCCTATTAAATCTAGGAATACCTTTATCGTGTGAATACCAAACGATAACCGCATTTCCGATGATATGATCTTCAGGAACAAAGCCCCAAAAACGGCTATCTTCACTATTATCTCTGTTGTCTCCCATCCCGAAATAATAGTTCGATTTGATTACATATTTATTCGTTTCAACACCGTTGATGAATATTTTCCCATCTTTTTGCTCAAGAGTATTGTGCTCATATCTCTCGATAAGATCCTTATAGACATACCAATTCTCGTTTGTCAATTCAATTTCTTGTCCTTCAAATGGAATCACAACCTTTGGGAGATGGTCCTGGTTTGAGAAAGCTTTAGAGAAAGAACCACCGCTCTGAACATATCCTTGTGAAACTTGTCCTTTTGGTACCATATAAAGCCATAGAGAATCAACTTCTTGCCATTTCTGTAATTCTTCAGCAGCAATTTCAGACAGATTAACTCGATAAGTATCCTCACCCATGTAATCCATGTAGGTATCACCATAAACGGGACCTGCACCTGCTGCTTGCAATTTAGCTTCGCTGAGGCGCACTCTGTTTTTCATTCGTAACAAGTAATGTCGTTGTAAACCTTCATGACGCTCTTCTCGCTGCCCATTGATGTATACAATTTTGTCTCGTAGTTCTAGAGTATCACCGGCAACAGCAACGGCACGTTTTATATAATTTGTTTTCTGAGAAGTTGGTTTTACTTCAAATGGTACATTGAAAACGATAACGTCGTTTCTTTCAATATCTCTAAAACCAGGAATTCTACCTGAAGGTAGTTTTATACCTGGAAGGCACCAATCAGTAAACGGAACACAAAGTCCCATCGGGGTTCTAGGTCCATACGTAATGTTTGAAACAATCAAGAAATCACCAACCATCAAACTTTTTTCCATTGATGGAGTTGGGATTTTATACGAACCGAATAATAACGCTCTCAAAATTGCTGCCGCAAAGAAAGCGAAAACTAGGGCATCTACCCATTCCCGAATCCAAGACTTAGCTTTTTTATCGTCCTCTGGATTGCTTTTTCTGCGTTTCCAAACTGATTTTTGTTGCTCTTCTTCTGGTGATTTATTCTCTTCCACGTACGTTAATTAATTAAAATTTTATGTGTGATGGTTGCTTCACTTCTTCTTTAGCATATTTACCATTGGCAAAACTTACTTTATACCACTGATTTCTTTCTGGCGAGAAAAAGTAATCGACATATTCCTCTGGTTCGGTCTCGGTTACGATTCTTGTGAGCGTTCGTTTCACTTGTGGCATTAAGTCTATATATCTACTCGCTCCCACATAAACCAATCCATCTTCAAACGGTCCATCTAGGTCTAACACCATCATTGGTACCTCCTCATCAATAATAAACCAGTATTCAAACTGAATGGCTTTACCAGCTCGGTACTCTCCACTTTCAACAATTTCTTCAATAGTTTGTGTTGGATTGCCAAAAGCACCTTGTAGATGAGCTCTGATTTCGATGGCCGGCATGCGATCTAAACTATTATAGTTAAAACCTTGCCCCGTCCATTTTATCTCGTCAAACGTACTCTTGAATTTTGCTCTTTCAGCAGCCTCTACCTTTACGATACTAGGTTCTTCAAACTGTGCAAAAGTTGTTGTTGAAAGCATCACTAAAATTATTAAAAATAGAAAAAATTGCTTTTTCTGTACGTTTATCATATTTACCTATCGTCTTCATCCATGGATAGAACTGCGAGAAATGCCTCTTGTGGGATTTCTACTGAGCCTACCTGTTTCATTCGTTTTTTACCTTCTTTCTGCTTTTCAAGAAGCTTACGCTTTCTGGAAATATCACCACCATAACACTTTGCTGTTACATCCTTTCGGAGTGCACGCACTGAATCTCTAGCAATAATTTTACTTCCGATGGCTGCTTGAACAGCCACTTCAAACTGTTGACGTGGAATAAGTTCTTTTAACTTAGCACATACTTTACGTCCTTGAAAATACGCTTTATCACGGTGAGTGATACACGACAAGGCATCAACAGGTTCCGCATTAAGCAGAATATCTAAACGTACCAAACTACCTTTTCGGTATTCAATAAATTCATAATCTAGCGAAGCATAACCGCGAGTTCCAGATTTTAGCTTATCATAGAAATCAAAAACTACCTCTGCCATTGGTAATTCATACACAATTTCTACTCTATTATTCTGCATAAACGTTTGGTTCAAATACACTCCACGTCGCTCCTGGCAAAGCTTCATGATTGGACCGATATAATCTGCAGGCGTTATGATACTAGCTTTAATGTACGGCTCAAAAATGGTGTCTATATTTCCAACATCAGGCATCTGACTTGGATTATCAACCTTTACTGTAGAACCATCATTAAGTCTTACTTCATACTTCACGTTTGGTACAGTAGTGATAATATCGATGTTGAACTCTCGATCTAATCGCTCTTGCACAATTTCCATGTGAAGTAGCCCAAGAAATCCTGCACGGAAACCAAAGCCCAATGCTTTAGAGGTTTCTGGCTCATAGTTCAACGAAGCATCGTTTAGTTGAAGTTTCTCTAATGCTGCACGCAGATCTTCAAAATCTTCTGATTGAATAGGGAATATCCCACTAAAAACCATAGACTGAGCTTCTTTATAGCCTGGAATTGGTACAGTTGCACCATTTTTAACGGTTGTAATTGTATCGCCAACACGTACATCCTGTAAAGATTTAACGCTCCCAATTACATACCCAACTTCACCAGCTTTTAGATCTTTTGTTGGCTCGTTCTCCATTCTTAAGTATCCAACATCTTCTGCATTATATTGCATACCGTTAGACATGAACTTGAATGCTTCGCCTTTCCTAAGAACACCTTCAATCACTCTTACATAAGCAACCGAACCTCTATAGGTATTGAAAACCGAATCAAAAATAAGAGCGCGAAGTGGTTTTTCAATCTCGCGTTTTGGCCCTGGAATACGATCAATAATTGCTTCCAAAAGCTCTGGAACTCCAACACCAGTTTTACCAGACACGTGTAATATTTCATCAATATCGCAGCCTAGTAAATCTACTACTTGTTGGCCAATCCCCTCTGGATCTGCGCCGGGTAAATCAATTTTGTTAAGCACAGGGATAATTTCTAAACCTTGCTCAATGGCTTGGTACAAGTTTGATATTGTTTGAGCTTCGATACCTTGAGCTGCATCAACTACTAAGATGGCACCTTCACACGCTTTAAGTGCGCGCGAAACTTCGTATGCAAAGTCAACGTGGCCTGGAGTATCAATTAAATTGAAATTATATATTTCACCATTTGGGCGTTTATAATCAATTTTAATAGCATGGCTTTTTATAGTGATGCCACGCTCACGCTCCAAGTCCATATCATCTAGGACTTGCGCCTGCATTTCACGTTCACTAATAGTGCCCGTCATCTGTAATAATCTATCCGCAAGGGTAGATTTTCCGTGATCAATATGGGCGATTATGCAAAAATTGCGAATATTATTCATGTAGTATGTATCTGTACGTCTCGTCTTAAGTCTGCAAAGATACAAATAAGGTGGGAGCTACTAAAAATATTGTTTTAGATTCGAAAATGAATTACGCTATTCTTTTATCCACAACTCTCTTATACATTCCCAATAAGGGTTTGAGGTGTCTAAAAGCTGCGTTTTCTCGTAGAATGGTAATTTTTTTAATTCAATCTCTCTTGTAACGGCTTGTTCTACATTTTCAATTTCCTCTACATACACTAGCTTTTTAAGCGCAAAATTCCCCTTAAAGCAGCTTAAACGCATTTCTCGGTGTTTTCTAAGCATCCTGTCTAAATCGGTAGTTAGTCCTACATAGAGCATTCTAGATTTATTGCTCAATATGTAGATGTAGTATTTATCGTTGCTCATAGTCCTTCTTTTTTTTAGTACGACCGGTTCGTGAGCAACTCCTTACACAAAAAGTGTAATTAATTTTAATACCCAATTTCTTTTGTTTATATATGAAATTGAGAGCGACTTCATAGGCATAAAAAAAGCGAGTCGATGCTCGCTTTCTTTGTGCTAGAATCTAATACTACTTTTCTGGGCTTAGTAGTTCAACATGAAATCTAAAACTCTCAGATTCCATAGCCATCGTGCTATAAATATCTTTTAGAAGCTCGAACACTACTTCCGTATCGCCAATAACTGTTGTAGATAGATACCCAACTTCAATGCGGACGTCGTATTGGGCTAAATGTTCTAATATCTCCTGAACTTTTTCACGAGGTTCATGCGTAGCAAAAGGTATATACGTTAATTGGGCAATGGTTTTCATAAATGCGAGTTAATTCGGTGTGATAATTTCGCTAAAATATAACCATCCCTGAGATGTAGACCAATCACACAATTTGGAAGTTTAAATTCATTCTTCGAGGTAAGCTTCCACTAAATTTACTTTTTTTGAAATTGTACTTTTCTCATCCATAACGAATCCCTATCTTTTCACTCGTGAAATGCACAACATTACATACTACCCATCTCCATCATGATGTTCATCATCCCCATCACGGGCATCATCATTGTGCGCACTAGTCTTACATTTTTCTCTTTTATAAACTTACTCACAACCATTTTACTTATTGACTCATGACCCGTTCGAAAGATTCTTCGACCTCATTACGCATTGCTATTCAAAAAAGCGGCCGTTTAACTGAAAAAACTGTTGATTTACTCCACGGAATTGGCATCGAATTTGATAACTACAAGCGAAACCTTATGGTTAAAACTCGCAATTTTGATGTTGAGTTACTCCTTCTTCGCGATGATGATATTCCTGAATATGTACAAGATGGCGTTTGTGATTTAGGCTTTGTTGGCGCCAATGAGGTTTTCGAAAAAGATGCCGATGTAACTATTTTACGAGGTCTTAATTACGGAAAGTGTCGACTTTCTTTGGCTGCTCCAAAAAACGGTACTATTAAAACCGCTGAAGATTTTGAAGGCAAAACCATAGCAACCAGCTATCCAAACATCACAAAATCGTTTTTCAATGAGAAAAATATTTCTGTAGATATCGTTGAAATTTCTGGTGCTGTAGAAATCACTCCTCAACTCGAAGTTGCTGATGCCATTTCTGATTTAGTTTCAACAGGTGGTACACTTCGAGCTAACGGCTTACAGGAATTATTTTCCATTCTTGAATCCGAGACAAAGCTGATTCAAACCAATCAAGAGCTTTCTCCTGGCAAACAAGATTTAATAGAAAAATTTCTTCTGAGAATTGATGGCTACCAACAAGCAAAGCAGAGTCGTTATATTATGATGAATGCGCCCACTTCTGCAGTAGATAAAATTCGAGAAATAATTCCTTCTATGAAAAGCCCAACGGTTATGCCTTTGGCTGAGTCTGATATGGTCGCGATTCATACCGTTATCCCAATCACTAAATTCTGGCCAGTTATGGAAGAACTCAAATCAGCTGGCGCGTCAGATATTGTAATGCTACCTATTGAAAGCATGATCCTTTAAGCCATGAAAACTTATCTTTTCTCTGAACTTTCTTACGCCGATATCCAGAATTTGGTTAAACGACCAAAAATGGATTTCACTGCAATTTTCGGAACGGTTCAGCCAATTATCAAAGCGGTTGAGGAGAATGGAGATGATGCCATTCGTACATACACTAAACAATTTGATGGGGTTGAATTAACGGATGTTAGCCTCTCACCTTCAAATATCGAAGTTAATCTGGCTGCCAAAGTAAAAGCAGCAATCGATACGGCGTTTAGTAACATTGTTCAATTTCATGAGGCGCAAAGAACAGAGAGATTAGATGTTGAAACCATGCCTGGCGTAAAATGCTCTCGTGTGAGCAGACCAATAGAACGTGTTGGGATTTATGTACCGGGCGGAACAGCTGTTCTACCTTCTACGGCAATGATGCTCGCCATCCCTGCAATGTTAGCGGGTTGCACAACTATTGTATTAGCAACGCCTCCAAGAAAAGATGGAAGCATTGCTCCTGAAATTATTTATATCGCTCAGAAAACCGGCGTTCAGAAAATACTTCTAGCTGGTGGCGCACAAGCTGTAGCTTCGATGGCTTTTGGTACAGAATCGATTCCAAAAGTGGATAAAATCCTTGGGCCAGGAAACCAATTTGTTACGGCTGCTAAGATGATTCTGCAAAATTCGGAAGCTCAGATAAGTATAGATATGCCAGCGGGTCCATCAGAAGTGCTAATTATAGCAGATGGACAAGCAAACCCTGCTTTTGTTGCGGCTGATTTACTTTCACAGGCGGAACACGGAAAAGATAGCCAAGTAGTGCTGGTTGCCACATCAGAGTTTGATATCTCCGAGCTAAATAAAGAGCTCGATCAACAACTAAGTGAGCTTTCCAGAAAAGAGATTACCGCACAAGCATTAACAAAAAGCTTCGCTGTAATTGTAGATTCTCTTGAAGAAGCCGCTTCATTTTCAAACGATTATGCGCCGGAACACTTAATTATCAATATTGCCAATGCCGAGCAGTTTGTAGATCGAATTATTAATGCGGGCTCTATTTTCTTGGGCAACTGGACTCCTGAAAGTGTGGGTGATTATGCATCGGGTACTAATCATACCTTGCCAACTTATGGTTATGCGAAAATGTACAGTGGGGTGAATTTATCTTCCTACCAAAAATCTATAACCATACAAACACTCAGTGAAAACGGACTTCGAAATATAGGTCCAACTGTTGAGACTCTCGCCGAGGTTGAAGGCTTAGATGCTCATAAAAATGCTGTTAGCATTCGATTAAAAGAATTAACATAGATTTTATCTTCACCTCAATGACTAAGAAACTCGATATAGAAAAACTAGTTCGCGATAACATTCGGGACTTAAAACCTTATCGCTCGGCAAGAGACGATTTCGATTCTGGCATTTTGCTGGACGCCAACGAAAACGGACTTGGTGCTCCGTTCCAAAACGATTTAGAATTGCATCGCTATCCTATGCCTCACCAAGACGCTTTACGAGATAAGATTGCAGCATTTCGCTCAATTAACAGAAATCAAGTTTTTGTGGGCGTTGGAAGTGATGAAGCAATAGATTTACTGTTTCGAATATTTTGTACACCAGGGAAAGATCGGGTAATCACTAATCCGCCAACGTATGGCATGTATAAAGTTTCTGCCACCATTAATGATGTTGCGGTAGATGAAGTGTTGCTCACTGAAGATTTTCAGTTGAGACCAAATGCCATTCTAGAAGCCGTCACGCCATCTACAAAACTCATTTTTGTATGTTCGCCGAATAACCCAACAGCAAATAGCATCAACAATCTCGATATCATTTCTGTACTTCAAAATTTTGATGGAATTGTAGTTGTGGATGAAGCTTATATCGACTTTAGCGACCAACAGAGTTTCGCGAGTATCCTTGCTGATTATCCAAACCTTGTAGTGCTACAAACTTTGTCTAAGTCGTTTGGTTTAGCAGGAATTCGATTGGGAGTAGCTCTAGCTTCACCTGATGTGATTGATTATATGATGAAGGTTAAAGCTCCATATAATGTTAATAAACTCACATCAAAAGCTGCGTTACAAGCATTCGACAAT
>TARA_R110002050_G_scaffold7440_3_pt1 | contig 13750 bp, 24 predicted proteins | sample TARA_R110002050 | Tara Oceans TARA_R110002050 (sample SAMEA4396988) | marine metagenome | biome: Polar Biome; feature: [DCM] deep chlorophyll maximum layer (ENVO:01000326); material: water (ENVO:00002006), including particulate matter (ENVO:01000060) such as... | depth 25 m
TGATACTTTAAATCCAGATCTCTTCAATGATAAGAAGAAACTAGATCCTGAGGTTTGGCAAACGCTAAATAAGATAAGCAAAGAGTGGGCCTCTTTTGCTAACATCCCAGCCGCTTCAATTAAGGATGTAATAGTCGTTGGCGGCAACGCGAATTATAACTACACTAAACACTCTGACATTGACCTGCACCTCGTGGTCGATAAGAAGGGCATCAAATGCCAGGGTTTGATTGATGATTATCTACAATCAAAGAAACAACTTTGGGCTTTAACTCATGACATCACCGTCAAGGGACAGCCTGTCGAGCTTTATGCGCAAGATTATAGAGATCCCTTCAGAGAGGGTCAGGGAGTCTATTCTCTCAAGTCTAATCGATGGTTACAAGAACCAGAGCGTGTCAAGTTCAACAGCAAGTCACCGGAAGTAGTGAATAAGGTGAAGGATCTTTCCTTCCAAATCAATTCACTCATAGATTCAAAATCAGATGACATAGATGCTTTCAAGAACATTAAGCGTCGTTTAAAAATCATGCGTTCGACTGCCATTGAGAAGGGTGGTGAGTACGCACCGGAGAATCTTGCCTTCAAAGAATTGAGGAACAGAGGAACTCTGGATAGAATGAATACTTACATGAGACAATTAGAAGATAAGAAACTCTCCCTTGAAGCCTATTATGGTGGTGGGGAACAGGAAAAGAAAGATGAGAAGAAGAAAAAGATTGACTCATTTATGAATAAGGCAATGCCGAAGCGCACCTTTGATCAATTAGGTAGAGAGACAGATCGTCGCACTGGAAAGTTGTTAAAGTAAAGTTTCTAAATAAAAGAAATACTCAGTAGACAAATGCCTCAAGCTTCTAACACTTCTTCGGACACGGGTTGGTTGAAAGATCTCTCCGACGTCGCAGACAAAGATAACGTCTACCTTTCCGATCGCGGATGGGTCTACCGTCATTACAAGGGTGACGGAACTGCCTTCTGGGATGAGGTCATCATTGCTGGTGAAGTCCCAGCTAGTGATTCTCCTGCCGCCTTTGGTGCCGCTTCTCCTACCTTCCTGACTGGTGACGGTGACGCAGCTCCTGTAGAAAATCTAACTGCCATTTCTATTCGTGGTCTACAGACTGCAACTAATGGCGTCGCAGAATCTTACTTGACTGTAGTCACAAGTTCCAATATCTCAGACGAAACCTATCTGTGGACTTCTTCTGATGGTTCTGCAACCTTCTCAGCAGGAACTGCAGCTAACACGACTGTCACTTTCTCAACAGCTGGTGATTTCACACTGACTTGTACCGCCACATCTGTTACAGCTGGCGACACAGTGAGTGACACCATTACTGTTACCGTTAGTTAATAGGTGAATCGTGTATATTAATGAATTGAATAAAGATAACTTTATCTTCTTTGCTATTAAACATTATAACAATCCAACATCCTCCACTCAGGAGGACTTTGAGGAAGATCTCAAGAGATTCAAATATGTTAAAAGATGGTTGAAGAAGTACCACGAAACTGGTAATGTCAACAGCCATCTTTTATTGAATCATATTATTATCATCTTCAATTGTTGGAATGACGCCGCCCTTCCAATGTTCTTCTTTAAGATTGAATCTAAGTACTGGGCGTATCTTAAGTCGTTCTTTGTTTATCTGAATAGAGTTCCTGAGTTCCCTCAGAGTTTCTTGCATGATATAAAAGGAGATGTAGAGGTATTCAAACAGCTAGAGGGGCTATAAGCTTTCTTTATCTTGACAATAGTATTGTAGCAACAAAAAAAGGATCTTGCCAAATGGACTCATTACAAAGAAGAAAAGAGAAGATCTTTGAGGAAGGATGTGCCTCTTGTGGTATGGCTAACTCGGGGGGATCGGATGGATACGAAGCATCAGCTGATGCTGGTGGACCAACTGCTGGTTATGATCCTCTGATGAAGACTCTCAAGAGAATCAAAAAGAAAAGGCAGGAGAAAAGATAATGGGTGTAGAGATTATCGTTGCTGTTATTGGACCTGTAGTTGCAGGCATGATTAGTGTGATAGTTTGGCAGTCCAAAAGAAATACAGAATCCCTCCACATAAGTCTCACTGAGGTTCACAAATGTGTTCACCAGGTCGAAAGGAAGGTGGATGGCCTATCCCTCAATGTGGCGGCGAACTCCGTCACCAGGGAGGAACTGGCAAGGCACGTGGACCTCGAAGAAGAGTGGCACGCTCAGCACCATGAAGAGGTGAAGGAACTACGTCGTGAGTTCACTGAACAAACAGGAAAACTGAGTCATGATGTTGCTGAGATGAAAGATATGCAATGGCAGATCCGACTGGATCAACTTGAAGATAGAAAGAAGAAGTGATAAGATGGTGGAGTGATCTCACCATTTTATGTACACAGAGATAAAATATTTGAATCTCCTTTCGATACGTCTGGAGAAGTTCAAAAAGAAAAAAGATTATCTGTGGAATTTCCGGTGTCCTATATGCGGAGACTCTCAGAGAAACAAGAATAAGTGTCGTGGGTTTGTCTTTCGTGTGAAAGGTGACCTACTTTATAAGTGCCATAACTGTCAGTACAGTGTCCCACTACCTAAACTGATTGAAGTTATAGATCCTACCCTCTATCAAGAATACCGATTAGAGAAATTTAAGGACGGTAAAAAGAAACGACCAGACATGAGAAAACTAAATCGTGTCGTCTCCAACACACCTGTGTTTAGAACTAACGTCTTATCTTATCTGACTCCTGTGGGTGATCTAAATAAAGAACACCCGGCAAAGGAGTACTTACTCCAGAGGAAATTGCCATTAGAAGCTCTGTATTTTACAGAGAAATTTCAAGAGTGGACTAACAGTGTCAAACCAGGAACGTTTGAGGACATCCGCCAAGATGAACCACGCATTATCATTCCTTTTAAGGATAAAGAAGGAAACACATTTGGTTATCAGGGCCGCTCCCTTTCTGATTCTGGTCTTCGTTATATCACTATCCTCCTTGAAGAAGGACACCCCAAAATCTTCGGACTGAACACACTAGATTATGAACAAACAATCTACATCACAGAAGGACCCTTTGACAGTCTTCTTATCAAGAACGCATGTGCAATGGCAGGTGCGGACGTTTCTAAAAACGTTCTCGACGATTGTAGTGTTGTGTACATTTATGATAATGAACCCAGGAACAAGCAAATTACTTCCAGGATCTCCAAACACATCAGTGACGGAGACTCAGTAGTAATTTGGCCGTCCAATATACTTCAGAAGGACATTAATGACATGGTCCTTGCTGGAATTCCTGTCCAAAGTATTATAGAATCTAATACCTACCAAGGTCTCAAAGCAACCCTCAATTTTAACGACTGGCGAAAATGATTACTGCAGACATTCAAGTAAAGAAGAGAAACGGAAGGGGAACAGAAACCCTGGACCTGAATAAGGTTCACGTGATGGTAGAGGAGGCATGTGAAGGTCTCTCCGGTGTGTCCGCATCACAAGTTGAAATCCAATCTCAACTTTCCTTCTACGACGGCATCACAACCGCAGACATTCAGGAGACACTGATTCGTTCTGCTTCGGATCTCATCACATTAGAGAATCCCAACTATCAATTTGTAGCAGCAAGACTTCTTCTCTTCTCTCTACGCAAATCTATCAATGGAAGGATGTGGGAAACCTGTCCTCTCAAGACGCAGATTGAATTTGGTGTGAATCGTGGTGTGTACGACAACGCCATCTTTGATTATTACAATGATGAGGAGATGAATGAACTGAATGATTATCTTGATCATGATAGAGATCTGAAGTTCACTTATGCAGGATTACGCCAGGTCTATGACAAGTATCTCTGTCAGGATCGTTCCACTGGAGAGATCTATGAGACTCCTCAGTTCATGTATATGTTGATCGCGATGACGATTTTCAATGCTTATGACAAAGATGTTAGACTTTCTTATGTAAAGAAATATTATGATGCCACCTCCAAGCACCTTATCAATATCCCAACGCCTATTATGGCAGGTGTTAGAACACCCATTCGTCAATACGCTAGTTGTGTTCTTGTTGAGACTGATGACAGCCTCGACTCGATCTTCGCTTCTGACATGGCTATTGGTTATTATACCTCTCAACGTGCTGGCATTGGTATTAACGCTGGTCGTATACGTGCGTTGGGCTCTAAGATTCGTGATGGTGAAGTGGCTCACACTGGCATCATTCCTTTCCTCAAGAAGTTTGAGTCCACTGTTAGATGTTGTACCCAGAATGGTGTACGTGGTGGTTCTGCTACTGTCCACTTCCCCATCTGGCATCGAGAGATTGAAGACATACTTGTACTGAAGAACAACAAAGGAACTGAAGACAACAGAGTTCGTAAGTTGGATTACTCCATTCAGATTTCCAAACTATTTTATGAAAGGTTTATTCAAAACGGTGATGTCTCACTGTTCTCTCCTCATGATGTTCCAGGTCTTTACGATGCTTTTGGTACTGATGAATTTGACGATCTTTACCTACGTTACGAACAAAATCCTTCTATCCCCAGATCAAAAATTGGAGCTCAAGAACTCTTCCTTCAACTAGTAAAAGAAAGAGCAGAGACAGGTAGAATCTATGTCATGAACATTGATCATTGTAACTCCCACTCTTCCTTTACAGTTCCTATTAAAATGTCCAACTTGTGTCAAGAGATCACTCTTCCGACACGTCCCTTAACCCATATCGATGACCCCAATGGTGAGATCTCTCTCTGTATCCTTTCTGCTATTAATGTTGGTAAACTACGTCGCCTCTCTGAGTTGGAGAACCTCTGCGATATCGCAGTCCGTGCTCTGGACGAACTGATTGACTACCAAGGTTACCCAGTCAAGTGTGCTGAGAGAGCCACCAAAGCAAGACGTTCTCTTGGAGTTGGGTTCATTGGATTGGCTCATTATCTGGCCAAGAATGGTGAACACTATGATGACACAGCTTCCTTAAGCTTAGTTCATGAATTAACAGAAGCCTTCCAATACTACTTGATTCAAGCATCCTGTAACCTCGCCAAAGAGAAAGGTGCTTGTAATGATTACATTGAGACCAAATACTATAAAGGTCTTCTTCCAATCGACCACTACAAAGAAGAGGTTGATGGACTGGTGGCTCCAGATTATAAAATGGACTGGGAAATCCTTCGTGAGTCTGTTAAGGAACACGGACTTAGGAACTCCACCCTTTCAGCACAGATGCCCTCTGAGTCCTCCTCAGTCGTCTGTAACGCCACGAATGGTATCGAACCACCACGTGACTACCTTTCCATCAAGAAGTCCAAGAAAGGAACCCTGAAACAGATTGTTCCTCAGTACTCCACACTGAAGACTAACTACACTCTTCTCTGGGACATGAAGAACATGGATGGTTATCTGAACATCATGGCAGTGATCCAGAAGTTCTTTGATCAATCCATCTCCACTAATACTTCTTATAACCCACAACATTATCCAAACAGTGAGGTTCCAGCGACTGTATTGATTGGTGATCTCCTAAGAAGTTATTCACTTGGAATCAAGACTCTCTACTATCAGAACACTTATGATGGTAAAGGAGACGAAGAAATCGAAGTGAACGATCTTCACTCGGAACCATCGCAAGTGGGTGGACTTGAGGCATCAGATCTGCTAGAATTAGATGAAGAATGTGACTCTTGTTCAATCTAAATAAATCATAAGAAGGTAAAGTTATGTTACAAGGAATGACAGTTTTCAATCCAACTCCAGTGGACACAAAGAAACAACCAATGTTCTTTGGACAACCACTTGGAGTCCAACAGTACACATCCTTTAAGTATCCAATATTTGATAAGCTAACTCAAACACAACTCAGTTTCTTCTGGAGACCGGATGAAGTATCCTTACAGAAGGACAGGTCGGACTATCAAAACCTCCGGCCTGAACAGAAACATATCTTCACTTCTAACCTTAAATACCAGGTCATGTTGGATTCGGTACAAGGTCGTGGCCCTAGCATGGCTTTCATGCCTTATTGTTCTCTACCTGAGTTAGAGTCAGCAATGGAGGCGTGGGGATTCATGGAGATGATTCATTCTCGTTCCTATACTCATATCATTAAGAATCTGTATTCACAACCCGAAGAGATCTTTGATACCATTCTGGGTGATGAAAAGATTCTTTCTCGTGCCACAACAGTCACAGCAGCTTATGATGACTTCATTCGTTCCGCACAACAATACGGACAAGGTGACTGGGAACTGGCACTAGAGGGTGCAGGATACAAACGTGATGAAAGATATGAACTGAAGCGTAAACTCTTCAGAGCAATGATGAACGTCAACATCCTGGAAGGTATTCGATTCTATGTGTCCTTTGCTTGTTCCTTTGCCTTCGGTGAACTGAAGGTGATGGAAGGTTCAGCAAAGATCATCTCTCTTATTGCTAGAGATGAGAACCAGCACTTGGTTCTTACACAGAACATCATCAATAAGTGGAGAGAAGGTGATGACCCCGACATGAAGACCATCTACCATGAAGAGATTGAAAATTCGAGGAAGATGTTTGAGACAACTGTCAACGAAGAGAAGGCATGGGCAAAGTATTTGTTCAAAGATGGTTCTATGATTGGACTCTCAGAGAATCTTCTCTCCATCTATGTTGAATGGATTTGTAATAGAAGAATGAAAGCCATTGGACTTCGACCACTCTATGATGTTCCAGCTAACAACAATCCTCTTCCTTGGACAACTCATTGGTTACAATCAAAGGGTGTTCAAGTGGCACCTCAAGAGACTGAGGTGGAGTCCTATGTGATTGGTGGTATCAAACAGGACATTAAAGAAAATGCATTCTCTGGATTTAAACTCTGATGTTATCTAATCAATATCGACAGCGACTGATAATCATTTGTCAAAAGATAAAGGATGGTGAAGAAGTTGAACTAACTGATATGATATGGGCTGAGAAATTATCTAAGTCCAATCGATCAGCTTATGAGATGATGAGGTCGGCAAGGAGAGAAAACAGAAACCCTAATGCAGATGGACTGGATAAGTTCCTTAATCAAATGGGATTAGGAGATCCAGATCCATCCAACCATAAGTCCACATTCGATAGCCCAGAAGACATTATTGAGTGGTTTGGACAAGACAAAACCGATGATTGGAGACAACGTGACTGAAAAGAAAAAGGTTGATATCACACCTGAAGTCTATCAAAAGATGCAAGAAGAGTTCATCAAAGACGATCTTGCATTCCGTATCACTATCCCTACTCAAGAGGAAATTGATAGGTGGCAAGCAGAAATACCAGTTCCAACTCCCCCAGTTCACAACCACGACATGGTTGCTGAGATGTGGGAAGAACACAGAAAGAAAGAGCTTGACAAAGAATAAATAATCTGTTATTATAAGTAGTATGGTTGGACAACCAACCATTTACGTTCATCACTCTTATGAGTGACGCAAGTAAGTTGACTCGGAACGGAGTTCGTTCATCCTATGAAAACACTTATCCTTCTGGCCTTTATTCTCTTCCCTGGCAATGGAGACATCGCCAAGGCAGATGATCATTATATGCTCTCTTGTGAGGATTATGCTTATCTGACAGATGACATTGACGAGATGGATAACATGAGTCCTAGGATTATTGCTGAGATCAAAATTGAACTCATCAATGCCACAGACCCATCGTGTTTTGATCAGGACGCGGTATAGCCAACTGAAGGAACGGTTCTAATCAAACCAAACCTTTAGGAGAAACCTCATGAAAGTTACTTATCGTGGCGTGTCTTATGACACAGCCGATTATCGTAACCGTCCATCACTCAATCGCGAAGTGCAAGAAACCTATCGTGGTATCAGGCACATCGAGAAAGTGGAGGTCGCAAAATGAAAATCAACTACTTAAAAATCATCAAAGATAAGAAACAGCAAGAAGAGCGTAAGCATCAAGCTAAACTCATCATGGCTGGTAGTCGTTTTAAAAGCTGAACTTAGATGATAATTTCTTAAGAATAACCTTAGCAGGGGTGAAGAGGGACTTAAACCTTTTCACCCCTTCTTTTGTGAACTTATCTTTCAATGAATCGTCGACAATAATTTTACTCTCTTGCTCATAGTAAGGATTGATTTCAATCTGATCTCTCAAGTAAGTCTCAAGACTCCCTTCAACTCTATCAACAACTCTGACACCCTTCTCTGAGTACTCAAAGATTTCAACCACTCCTTTGTTCTCTACAAAGTATAGGAGTGGTTTCTTACCCTTCTTCTTTTTCTTCTTCTTATCCCTAACAAGTTCCTTGGCGAGAGGTGTCAACGCCGTCTTTATTTGTTGAACTAACATTGCTGAGAACAAAGCAACAACAGTTGTAACGGCAGCAGCTGTTCCGGCAGTGACAGCTACCTCTGGTTTGGGAAGAGGAATTTCTAAACCACCAATATCAATAGTTGGTGTTGTTGGTAACTCTCTGGGAGTTTCTATTTGTTCTTGGGGAATCTGTTGCTCCGGTGAACCTAAATCTTCCTGGAACTGTTCTTCAGTTGGTGTATCAATAACTGGATACTCAATCTCAAAGTCTGGAACATCCACAACAGGTGGTCTTATTCCGTTCACCACTGGTGGAGCAAGATTATCAACAACCGGAGGAGGTATCTCTCTAATTATTACTGGTGGGATTCTTATAGGATCCATCTTCCATTTTCTTATGCTCATATTTATAAATAAAAGTAATTCACATCGAACTCTCAGATTATGAAAAAGGTATTACTTGCTTTAGCAGGGACCCCCTTTTTTATCATGTCAGTCTCTGCTGCACAAATAACAAACAGGATCGTTGATTCTGTTCAGTTGACTGTTGATGGTCCTTCAATAACATCCACAAGATTAGATTCTTCTTATGCCGTATCCGGCACCAATGTGACTGCTGGTACACTAGGAGGGTTGACTGGAGGAACTGCTTCCGCTGCACCAACTTTGGTCGATGGTTTATATACTCAAACGCAGACTGGCCAGGCATTCAGTTTCTCAGAATCTGCAATGGTCGGCGACGCTCCCGTGACAGCACAAGCCACTCTAACTTCTGGTGGCCGTGTTGAAGCTCCAAACCTTTATGGTAGTTCTACTCAATATCAAGGTGGAACAGCAGGAACTCTTGCTGGTACTCTTACCGTTGGTGGTGTTCCTACTGTCACAGCAGGCGGAGCAGGAACAACTGCTATCGGCCAAAGGACGGTTGAGTTGAGCGTCTTCCAGTGAAACTCTGGTTAACCATAGGAGGACTGGTGATGTGTTCACCAGTCCAGGCGGCACAAATTATTCCTAACTTCACACGAGGAGTCGTCACGGCCGAAACAAATAGCAGTCAAACAATAACCGAGGTGATTCGCCAAGTTGAGTACTCAACTGGAGAGTCATACACAGTTAGTGGAGCAAACATTAACATTCCTGGAACACCATCCCTTGGAACTAACTACACAGTTCAAACTCAAGGAGCGGCATTTCAGTTTAGTGAAACTTATCTTGGACCTGGTATAGCAACGGAGACATTCATTGACAGGACAACTACCACTGAGAGCTTTACTACTAGCATCTCTGTTTTTACCCAGTAAGGTCCTGGCTGAGTCTGCACCTTCTAATACAAACATAGCAGGGCCATCGGCTTCTGCAACTGGTAATGTAACCAACCAGGCCATTCAGGTCCTTCAGGGTCCATACCCTATCACCACATTTGGTGGTGGGGTGTCCTGTCCTGGTCCTGCTCTCACCATTGCACCCTTTGTGACTGGGAACCTCAATAACAACACTGAGCCTGGAACCTATCAGGGACAAAGCGCATCCACTGGAATCACCATTGGATTCTCAACTCCACTCAATGGAACCATCACTGAGGAATGTTTAGCATCCGCACGTGCCTGGAGAGAAAGGAATGAGATTGAAACTGCTAAGGGTCGGTTAGACTTCGAGTTGGTTCGTGCGATTCGATGTGGAGAACTGATGAGATCTGGTGTCAGGTTCCATCCATCTTCACCCTACGCAGCAGTCTGTGCTGACATCATTATTGTGAATGCTCCACCAGCACCACCTAAGATTTGACCCTAATAAATACTTGTGTTATAATACATTCGTTATGAAGACACAGTCTGCGAAGGCAAAGGGTCGTAATTTACAAAAATGGGTTCGTGATCTTATCTTAGAATCATACCCGGCTCTTGAACCTGATGACGTTCGGTCTACCTCTATGGGTGCCGGTGGTGAGGACGTTCAACTGTCCCCTGCCGCTCGTAAGTGTTTTCCTTATAGTGTAGAGTGTAAGAATGTAGAGAAGCTTAATGTGTGGGCTGCCTACGAACAGGCAGAAGCCAACTCAGGAGACTATGAACCTCTGCTTATTATGAAAAAGAACAGAAAGAAACCTCTCGTTGTAATGGACGCTGAGACTTTTATAAATCTAACAAAATTATGAGAAACTTATTTAAATGGTTGATGGTTGGTTTGGTTACCATTCCCGGATCATCCGCATCAATTATACAAACAGAACCCACAACTGAAGCTTCCATAGAAGAAGTGGAGATTGAAGTCGAAACCCTTATGGGATCTAATCTAAATCCCACTGAGAAAAAGGTTCTTGATTTCTTTATTGAGAGAGGAATCAAAGATAAGATGGCACTTGCTGTTCTTCTAGGTAACATCAAACAAGAATCCTTATTCATTACAAACATCTGTGAAGGTGGAGCTAGAGTTCCTTATCATCGGTGTCATAGTGGTGGGTTCGGACTCATTCAATGGACTACCACAGGACGTTATGGTGGACTAGGTAGGCATGCAAATAATATAGGAGGAGATCCTTCCACTCTCGAAACTCAACTCTCTTATCTGGTAACAGAACCTGAATGGTTATCTATTGAACATAAGTTTAAGAAGGAGGGACAGGGTATGAGTTACTATATGAATGCGGCGTATCGTTGGTTGGGTTGGGGAGTTCACGGAAACAGAACTCACTATTCTCATCGTTATTATGCCAACATGGGATAAATAAAACATATAACTGTTAGACATGAAACCATTCAAGTGGTTTGTTATTGGAGTGGGTACTCTCGTAGGAGTTGCTCATATTGGTGTGTTGGGTCATGTGATTAAATCCTTTGAACCAACCCCTATAGTTGTCACTCATCCTCCTGTTGGTGATTATACTTCTTATACGATAGAGGCAACACCTGATGGTGGTTACTCTGTCACATACAGAGGTCACGACCCCACAGTCTTGGAGTCGGACACCTATGTTGACACATCCAATGGTGTCTTTGGTGTTGGTGGGAGAACAACCACTACTAGATCGGAGCAATATGTTCCTGGTTCTTCTAATCAAGGTAATTCTGAGGGAAAGAACGGTGCGAGGTCCGAAGAGTGTATCAAGGCGGAAGGTGGCGGAGAGTCCAGCGGTGCACTGGTGGGAGCTAGTTTAGGAGCAGCAGCCGCTCCTATGTTGATTAGTATCCCTTATGTCGGATGGCTCGCAGCAGGTTGGGCTGTGATGTTTGGTCAGGATATGGGGTCATCTGTTGGTGGTACCATTGCAAATGGCATCAAAGGGTGCTAAGATAGATAGTGTATCATCCTAAACAATCTTTTCATGGACAATCTTTTCATGGACAACACACAATGTCCTAAGTGTGGCGCCAAATGGATAGAAGGACAACTCTATTGGTCAACTGGTAAAGAAGCCAGTGAGTTGGATCTATCAGGACTAGTATGTAATTCTCTTGGTGATGAAACCTGTATCAACCCCCTCAAGGGACAAGAAGGAGGAAACACATGGGAAGAAAGAATTAAACAAATTGAAAAAGACCTATTGGAATTTAACACATCTAGTGATAGATGATAAAATCAAAACATCCACAATCCACTATGCCCAAATACAAAAAGAACGACAAGAAAGGACGTGAAGAAGAATGGACTTGGGGTGAAACCCCTGAGTCTAAAGAGGCAATTGCCAATCTTCACAAACAAATCAGAGATCTGGAAGCTCGGGCTCCAGATTATGGTGTCGGAAAATGAATATAAATCTTTGGTATTCCGAATCAGTGGCCCAGTGGCGCTGGACTATCATCGATGATAATGATTCATCTATGATGGAATCTGGTAACGCCAAAGATCTATCCACAGCAATGGAAGACATCCAAATTACCATCGAATGGTTATCAGAACAAATCTAATTTACTATGAAAAGACAACTAATTGCAGCAGCCCTTGCTCTGGGTGCATTCGTGCCAGTAAATGCTGGTGTCGATCCTCTACAGTCGAATGAATACAAAACCTTTCATTCTATGGGTTGTATGATGCTTCAAGAATGCACAAAAGATGTGTATGAAATCGAATCCCTATCAGACATTGAAAGATTTTACGGACGATCATTTGCTGAACTGAGTCCTGATGAGGTTCAAGAAATCAATGGACTTATCTCTGCATCTAATGACGCTGGAGTTCAAGTCTTTCTTGGTAACGGAAGATACTTCCCAGTCAACCATAGAGGTGTCTACCATACAGTGGAGAACAACTTCTTCCTGAATGACATCTACATGGGCGAGGGTGATACTCTTCTGGCCGTGTTGAGACACGAAGGATGGCACGCAGCTCAAGACTGTATGGCTGGTAGTATTGATAACAATAACATCGCCATCATTCACATGGAGGAAGAGGTTCCTTTTGAACATAAGGTAATGGCAGAAGCGACCTATCCAGAACAGGTAGTTCCTTGGGAACAAGAAGCAGCCTGGGCAGGTAAAACTCCTGGGATGACACTGGACGCCATGGCATCTTGTGCATCACCCACTCCAATGTGGGAAACCTATGAACCCACACCAATGACTCGTGAGTGGTTGGAAATGAAAGGTTATCTCAGGGGTTGACAAACCACTGAATAGGTGCCATAATAAAGGAGTGGAGAGGGGAAACTCACTCCACTCCGGTTACTCCCTTGGTGGTTCAGAGTAATCGGAGATAGGAACCACCACCCTGCCCCGTTAGCTCAGGAGACAGAGCACGAACCTTCTAAGTTTGCGGCCGGGGGTGCGAATCCTCCACGGGGCGTTGGGGTTGTAACTCAATTGGTTAGAGTGTTCGCCTGTCTAGCGAAAAGTTGAGGGTTCGAGTCCCTTCAATCCCGTTGGAAACTAAGTTTCCTTATCTTCTAAATCTATGAGTGATAATCCAGACCACTACAAACCTGGTGGTCTTCCTGTGAAAGCCGTCAACATCCTAAGACTTATCTCGGATCTTGAAGGTTCATCACAATTACTCAAATACATGGGCTTCTCTGAAGACTGTGCTATAATAGATGAGATGAAGAAGGGTTATTACAAACTCTACTTCAAACTAAAACGAAAAGAAAACCAAACCTAATTTCTTATTATGAATTTTGATGTAAACAATGTGGTCCGTTCAGTGGCCATCGTTGCTGTTGGACTTCCACTCACCTCTGCAGTCGCAGTGGGTGTTCTATCTAATCTTCCAGAAGGTCAACCAGAATCTGTTAGAGTTCTTGAAGTGGCTAAGGCAGATCTAACCAGAGCTTGTCTCGATTACGCAGTCTCTAAGAGTGATTCCAAGTTGGAGCGTGAAGCCCAGAATCAAATCGATGACTACTTTGGTGGTGAAGTTAATCACGGAGCAGTTTGTAAGTTCGTTCTCTGATTCATTGACTTGACAAACACCAGCACTTAGGTTATAATACAGACATCGGGGTTCGTCATTCCCCAACTAACCTGAATAAAAGGGT
>TARA_R110002050_G_scaffold90049_4_pt1 | contig 13742 bp, 13 predicted proteins | sample TARA_R110002050 | Tara Oceans TARA_R110002050 (sample SAMEA4396988) | marine metagenome | biome: Polar Biome; feature: [DCM] deep chlorophyll maximum layer (ENVO:01000326); material: water (ENVO:00002006), including particulate matter (ENVO:01000060) such as... | depth 25 m
AACCTTTGGCAAGGATTAGAATCGCTCACAAGACGACGACATAATCTCAAACCGCCGATCATAACTAACCGGATCATCATTAGGTAGATACTCTATCGCTACCGGAATCTTGATCGGTGTGGGCTAATAGATACAGACCAACATCAATAGAACCCTGCTCAAAGCCGCCTTCACAATACGCCATGTAGTAACGCCATAAGCGATAGAAGTTTTCGTCAAATCCTTGTTGCTTTATGTTCCCCCATGATTGTTCAAAACGATTGCACCATTCTCGTAAAGTGCGAGCGTAATCTTTACCAAATAACTGATGCTCTTTAAGCGTAAAACCGTGCTCGTTTAGCTTTTCCTTAAAGACCGATATGCTGGGTAACATACCACCGGGAAATATATAACGTTGTATAAAATCCGCTTGCTTACGGTAATGATGAAAACGCTCATCTTCAATCGTAATGACTTGCAATACCGCATGACCGCCTGGCTTGAGCACGCGTTTAAGGGTGTGGAAATAGGTATCCCAGTGGGCTTCACCCACCGCTTCAAACATCTCAATAGAGACAACCGCATCATATTGAGTATGTAGGTCACGGTAGTCGGTTAAGCTGAGGTGGACCTTATCGCTTAAGCCATCGTTTTTAATCCGTTGTTGAGCCCAGTTAAGCTGTTCTTTTGATAGGGTTATGCCGTGTATTCGCAGGTCATGTTCTTGGCTTGCTTGGGCTGCAAAGCCTCCCCAGCCGCAGCCTATTTCTACTACATGTTCACCCGGTTTTGCTTTTAATAGCTCAATGATTCGAGCGTTTTTCCCCCGCTGTGCCGTGTACAGGGACTCATCCGGTTGGCTGTATAAGGCTGAGGAGTAGGTCATGGACTTATCGAGCCAATGTTTATAAAAATCATTGCCTAAGTCGTAATGGGCGGAGATGTTTTTCCTGCTGCCTGCGGGGGTGTTATCACGTGTCCAGTGGTAGATATTATGTAATGTGCTGATCACAATACGGGCTTTAGAAAGATCCGTGAGTGCATCTTCGTAGGCCAGCGCCCATTTTACGAGCTCTGTTAGGTTTGAGCTGTCCCACTCACCTGCAAGATAACTTTCAGACCAGCCGTTAATTCCACCGAAGAATAAGCGTAAAAGAGGGCGGAGGTTATTTAATTTAATATCAGCTTCGGGCTTGTTACTGCCGAACTGGCAACAGTAGCCGCTGGGTAATTTAAGGTTGAGTGTGCCGCACTGGGCATTGAGTTTTTTCTCAAAGGCATTAAGTAACTTTTTTTCTAACCACGTTGGCTCAAATGGGGAGGCCTTAAGCTGTGTTGATGGTTGCTCATAAGCTTTCATAATGGGTTACTCCGTTTTTATCTTGCCAGCTAATACTATGGTTTTTGTGTGTGTCCCTGGGCTGTAGTTTTAGCTTTTTTCGCCACAGCTTAAGTGCTTCCCAATGGATGCCCGCGATCACTTTTAGGGTCATTAAGGGGTAGCGAATAAAGACGTTAAGTAAGGAGCGATCCGTTAAGGGATGTTGAGTTCCCGTGAATGTTGCATGGAGGATCGGGTGTTTTTTCTGTTCAACCTGTTCGGTTTGGCGAATACAAACGGCGATACGTTCCGCTGGCGGATGGATACGAAAAGCATAGGTGGTATCCATCGGCATAAAAGGGCTTACGTACATTGCTTTAGTGCATGCGTGGCGTATTTGCTTGTCTTGGCTGTGGGCTTCAAAGAGATAGGTATGTCTTGAGCCGAATGTATTGGTGACTTCATAGAGAATCACGTCGAGTTCATCACGTTCGTTATAGCAAAAATACACACTAAGTGGATTGAAGGTGTAGCCGAGTATGCGGGGGTAACAGAGCAGTTGTATCCGGCGAGCTGCGCGCGCATACCCTTTGTCGGTTAGGCATTGTCTGATGTCGTCGGCTAAGGAGCCTCGTCCGCTACCGTGGTCTTTTTCATTAAAGGAGAAAAGGTTAAATCCATTAATCGATAGCCATTTCAGCTTATTTAATAGGGGCAGTTCATCAAGGTCGACGCATAGGGAAAAAACCCGATAGATAAAACGGTTTTTAACGGGCCGAAAACGATGGTGCATAACAACCCCTTGGTAAAGGCAAGAGCGTAGATTAACCATGGGCTTTAACCTGCGTAATGATGGGGGCTTTTATTTGACGTTGCTCAGTGACAAAAATGCGGCTGTTCTTATCACTGAGCGTCCATGGTCGAGGAATCCCCCCCAGCTGTTCAGCAACCGCAAGCCCGGACTGTAATCCATCTTCATGGAAACCGTAGCCAAAATAAGCGCCGCAGAACCATGTACGATGTTGACCCTGAAGCTGCCATAACGCTTTTTGCGTATTGAGCGCTTCTCGAGCAAATTCTGGATGATCGTAAAAGAAACTGCGAATGATGCTGCCGTCTTTAGGTTCTTTTAGCGGGTTGAGTGAAAGAAACAGGGGGACATCTGTGTTCAGTGGTTGCAACTGGTTCATCCAATAGGTTACAGATACTTCTTGGGATTGGTCCCGTTGACCGGCAGACATGTAGTTCCAGCTGGACCAAACCGCAGGACGTTTAGGCATGAGTGATGCGTCAGTATGCAGGTAGGCTTTATTTCGTTGATAGGGAAAGTGTTTTAATAACCGCTGTTCGTCGTCTGTCGGTGAGTCTAATAACGCGATGGCTTGATCGGAGTGACAAGCGAGCACAATATCATCGTAATAGTCTCTGTTGCCGTGAAGGTCTTCAATAATGACATGATCTTCATTACGAATAACCTTGTGTATACGGCTATTTAAGCGGATTTTGCCCTCTAAAACGTGGGCTATTTTATCTACATACTGCTTGCTGCCGCCCACCACGGTACGCCATTGAGGGCGATCCTTAAGTTGAGCGAGTCCATGGTTTTGGCAGAATCGTAGAAAGCTACTGGCAGGGTAGTCCAGCATCTTATCAACGGGTGTCGACCAGATCGCAGCTCCCATCGGAAGAAGGTGGTTATAGATGAAGCCTTTACTGTAACCTTGCTGCTGCAAAAGCTCGCCTAATGTAATCTGATTAATATCGGTTTGGTTCATCAGCATGCTAGCGTCGTTATAAAACCTGAGAACCTCTCGCACCATGTTCCAAAAGCTGGGTTTTAGTAGATTACTTTTTTGCGCCAGTAGGCCAGACAACCCGGTACCTGAATATTCAAGTTGTCCTTCGTTGATGGACACGGCAAATGACATGTCGGTTTCACAGGTATTGATGTTCAATGTTGAAAAGAGCTTAACTAGGTTAGGGTAGTTGGTGGGGTTAAACACAATAAAACCGGTATCTACATCGACACTGACACCTTGGACGTCACAGGTGACTGTATTGGAGTGACCTCCAAGCCTGTCGTCTTTTTCATATAGCGTGACATCGTGCGCCTTATTCAGAAGCCACGCACAACTTAGGCCGGATATACCTGAACCAACCACGGCGATTTTTTTGCGACGAATAGAGGCAATATTCATTTTATGATCCATATTAAGTAAGCATTTGTTAGTTATTACGCAAGCATGGGCAAAAAAGATCATTTAATGTTTATCTTTTTTTTAGTTATATCGTTAATAGTGATCCAATATCTGTAAGGCATCGTAAGGGATAGTATGGAAAATAAACCACCAGGTGAAGATGTGGAAAATGTTGTAGCTATGCCAACGGTGACGGATCACAAAACTAGCGCCGACCCCGATTGGAGCGCACTGCTTACCCGCTTAACCGAGCACAAAGATAAAGCAGTGTATGTTCGTCTGTTTAGACACTTTGCGCCGCGTGTTAAAGCCTACCTGATACGGCTTGGGCTAGTTGAAAGCGTTGCCGAAGAACTGATGCAGGAAACCATGCTCACTGTTTGGCGCAAAGCGCATCTTTATAATAGTCAAAAAGCAGCGGCCAGTACGTGGATATTTACCTTAGCTAGAAATAAAAGTATCGACCTGATGCGTAAACAAAAATATCCCGAATGTGATTTAGAGCAGTGGGAAGAGGAACCAGATGATCAACATGACCCGTGCGAACAACGCATTATCGCTGAACGTATGAACCAAGCGATCAATACATTACCCGAAAACCAAGCTCAGGTTATATATATGTCATTTTTTGAGGGGCGGTCCCACTCCGATATATCAAGCCGGTTAGGGATTCCTTTGGGGAGCGTCAAATCTAGAATTAGGTTGGCATCAGAAAAGCTAAAATGGATGTGGAGGGAGGGGGTATGAATATTAAACATCACCTTGATGAAGCGACACTTGTTAGCTATGCCGCGGGCGCAATGTCACAAGCGATGGCTTTAGTGACCGCGTGCCATATCTCTATGTGCCCAACATGTCGTGAGCGTCTGGCCCATTCTGAAGCGATGGGGGGGATTTTATTAGAGAGCTTGTCGCCGGCAGATATGAGTGAAGATGCTTTACAAACATTGCTGGACTGTATTGATGAGGAACCTGACTTAGGGGCTGAGTTACTGGATTGCACCCATCCAAATGAGACTGAGTCCCGTACGCATACGTACGACAAAGGTATCCCACATGCATTGGGAGACTACATAGGCGGTTCATTGGACAATGTTGAATGGAAACGTATCGTCCCTGGTGTTTATTTTCATGACCTGCCCTGTAAAAGTGAGCGTGGAGGCGTGTCTAGGTTGCTCCGTATTGCCCCAGGTAAAGCGATGTTACCTCACAGCCATGACGGTAATGAACTAACCTTAATACTGCAGGGCTCTTTCTCGGATGAAATAGGGCGCTTTACGGTTGGCGATATAGCGGACTTAGATAACGAAGTCGAACATCAACCGCTGGTGGACAGTGATGTAGATTGTATCTGTTTGATTGCAACCGATGCGCCGCTTAAATTCAGCACATTGCTAGGTAAGATTGTTCAGCCAATGACTGGGTTTTAGCAGCCTTTTTATGTTCAGTTATTAGATTATTTATAGGGCGATACAAATGGAAAATTGTGATGTTAAACTATCAATTCCTGTCGGTGTAAGTGCGTGCTTGTTAGGCCATAAAGTCCGCTATGATGGCGGCCATAAACGCTCAAAGTATTGCTTGAATGTTTTAAGCGAATGCTTTGATTTAAAACCCTTTTGTCCTGAAGTTGCTATTGGATTAACCACGCCTCGTGAGCCTATTCGTTTAGTGGGAAGCGCTGAGGCTCCCCGTGTTGTTGGGGTAAAAGATCCCTCCCTCGATGTAACCGACAGACTGGCTGATTATGCCGATCAAGTGAGCCAAGCAGAGCAGGACTTGTGTGGTTATATACTGATGCAAGGATCCCCTAGCTGCGGTATGGAGAGAGTCAAGGTGTACCACGAAAATGGTATGCCAAATGTCGCTGGCAGCGGTGTGTATGCAGCAAGAATTATGAAGAATAACCCTGCCTTACCGGTGGAGGAAGATGGCCGCTTAAATGATGCCGTGCTGCGCGAGAACTTTATCACCCGTGTGTTTGTTTATTACAACTGGCAGCAGGAGGTGATGAGTGAGCCTACGTTGCATAAAGTCATTCAGTTCCATAGCCGTCATAAATATCAATTGATGGCGCATAGCTATGAAGGGTATAAGCAGCTAGGTAAATACTTGGCGGACGCTGCCTCTAAGCAACCCCTGACCGATGTATTGCAAAAATATATCCTCGATTTGATGACCTTCCTAAGTAAAAAGGCCGACCGTAAAAGCCATACTAATGTGCTGATGCATATTATGGGCTATCTCAAAAAAGAGATTGATTCAGAAACGAAGCAAGACCTTTTGGATGCCATTGAACAGTACCGTACCAATAAAGTGCATCTGGTGGTGCCTTTATCCCTGCTTAAACATTACCTCAAGCGGCACGGCTCTGATTACATTAAATCGCAGGCTTACTTGGATCCTTATCCCCACGAGCTTGGATTAAGAAATTATATTTAATCTTCTTAGCCCGACTGAATAAAGCCGACTAAAACATACTGTGAGAGCAACAGGTCTGTGATAAATACAAAACTTGTTTGGTTTAGAAATGATCTTAGAATCCGTGACAATCAAGCGCTGTATTCCGCTTGCGAACGGGCGGCCCAAATGGCAACCTCCAACGCCGCAGGCAGTGGTGTTGTAGCCGTCGTGGCTATCACGCCGGAGCAATGGGTATTACAAGATGAGTCAAAAAGTCGGGTTCAGTTCTGGCTTGCTAATGTTAATGCCTTAAAGGCGGCGTTGGCGGGCTTAAACATCCCTTTAAAAATCATCCATACCGCTAACAATGAAACCTTACCTCAACAGCTACTGACGTTAGCGAACGGGTATAAGGTGAGTGAGCTTTATTTTAATAATGAAGTGCCTGAATATGAGCAAACGCGAGATGCTGCTGTTCAGCAGTTGTTTTTGGCGCAGGGCATGGACTGTCACCGGTTCGAATCAGACGTAGTATTACCTATAGGCTCTGTTCTTAATCAACAGGGCTTGCCTTATAAGGTGTTTACGCCGTTTAGCAAAGCATGGCGCCAGCGATTTACGCAGAGTGAACAGGGGCCATTACCTGCACCACCGCCGCTTATGTCTAACCCTTGCGGCGATGTGGAAAGCGATATTATCCCTACCGATATTGGTTATAGCTTATGCCTAGGGGCTGATTGGAATCCAGCACTCTGGCCGGCGGGAGCGGATAATGCCCATGAGCAGCTACAGCGGTTTGTCGGTGAGCACTTTCCGGATTACTCTCAGCTGCGAGACATTCCCTCACAGCCAGGCACATCTTCGTTATCGCCTTATCTAACCGTAGGGGTACTGACAACACGACAATGTATTGCAGCCGTACAGGCGTACTCTGATGACCCCGAATGGTTTTATAGCCAGTGGGTTACTGAACTGATCTGGCGAGAGTTCTACCGTCACCTTTTAGGCCTGTTCCCTGAAATGAGTCGTTTTCAGCCATTTAAACCGGAGATTGAAGCTAAAATCAGCTGGCAGTATGACAAGGCTAAATTTGAGGCCTGGTGTCGAGGTGAAACGGGGTTTGATATTGTCGATGCGGGGATGAAGCAGTTGTTAGAAACCGGCTGGATGCATAACCGTGTCAGAATGGTTGTTGCGTCTTTTCTGACAAAACTCTTGCGTCAAGATTGGCGTTTAGGGGCGCGCTTTTTTATGCAGCATTTAATTGATGGCGACTTTGCATCCAACTTAGGCGGTTGGCAGTGGAGTGCCTCTGTCGGTGCGGATGCTGCGCCTTATTTTAGAATATTTAATCCTACCCGTCAGACAGATCGTTTCGATCCTAAAAAGCGTTATATCGAGCGTTGGCTGTCACCCCATGCTGAGTCGTTATCAACTGATCTGCTCGGTGAGCCTACCGCACCTGTTTTGTCTCGCCCTCAGCCCGTGATTGATTATGCGCTTGAGCGTAGACGTAGTATCGATGAGTACCAATAACGGCAATAACCACACGGATATCTATAGCGTTACACCTTGTTATTAGACTGCGTTTTATGCCAGAGAGGTTTACACCATGAACCCGTTTAACCCGAATAAACTACTGCTTTCTAAGTGGACGGCGGTGGAGCCGATTGAGAAGAAGAAACATTTTATCATCACTGAACTTATCCGCGATGAAGAGAATGTTCATGTTGTGGAGTGTGTGCTTGAAGCCGTGATTAATCAGCAGCGCTTTACCATGGATTTTAATGTGCTAAAAAACGATGAATGTTGGTTGCAAGGCTGGAGATAACAACACATCTATTTATGTTTATACAGAGACTTCTCTTCGTCATCTTTTAGGATTATTATCGCAAAAAACTGATCGGTGGTTGTGTGTGATAAGCGGTTGTTAGTCGGTTTGTTAGCGCCCCTATCTCTCTTAAAAATAAATCATTCGATCTTCAATGATTCGCGATATTACCTATACAGATTTGGGGGGCATGTGGATGCAACTTAATGACGCATTCAAGTCGGATAAACGCTTTAGAGATCCTAAAAACTTTCCTTATGGCTTTGCTCGCAGTGGTGAGTTCACCCGCGAACAAGCACAACTGATAGAGATGTATGGTCACGCTTATATTGAGTTGGCTTCTGGGGCGAGGGAACCTGCTTGTGAGCAGGAGCAAGCGTTTATGGAATTTTGTAATGGTAATAAAGATGCCGAGTCCCTCCACGAACGGACATGGAAGCGCTATCAGGACAAAGTAAACCGTAAAATTAATTGTTACACCTTGGCGAGCATTTCGGATGTAACAGATGATGACACGTCTGGTGATGACGACGATTAATCTTGTTGCCTTTTGAGCCGGTTTTATTACTTATCATGGGCATACTAAACCCATAGTCCGAGTGCTTATGCTAATGTAGTGATGAATACGGGGTATGGCATTATTAGATCAAGGCGTCTTATTAACGGCCTAATTATTTAAACTAACGTGAGAAATATATGAAAATGTTATCGAACGCCTCGACACTCTATTTCTCACTTTATTGTTTCTTCATCGCCTGTGCGGGTTCTGCGCAGGCGAGTGAACCGGAAACAACCCGTGCACTTGATGGCACGGAAATCCGTTATATGTATACCAGTGGCCGCTCATATCATGTGAAATTTGCTGTAGAGGGTGTCAGCTACCGCTATCTGACGGGGTCAAAGCCGGAGCGGTGGTGGGGGCCTTTTCCGTATCAAGCGATGCTGGTTGATAATAATCGCTATTTTGCCTCATGGTTTGAACAGGGCTATGGTGATTATGTCACCTTATTGATCAACTTTGATGCTCAAGAGATACACGGAAGTGCCATTATTGGTGGTAACGAGGTGCATTTTCATAAGGCGGACCTATTAACGGTCGTGCGCCCATAATCAATCGCTGATTATCAAGCCTATTTATGACACCACTTCGCTGTTGTCTACGGGTGGAGCTAAACCCCTACCAGTTTCCTTCCTATTGGCTACGGACTCAATAACCGTTCATACACTTTCGTATGAATAAGCGGCTACTTTGGGATAGCTTAAATTGCTGTTTTAGATTAATTTTTACTCAAAGCTAAGGCAGTCGCCTTTAACCGTGCTAGTCTTTTGTCATGACTGATTGAGTTAATAGGGTAGGCTGCACTCTTAGGCCAGAGGATGGATCTGACGCGCTATGGTAATCATACCAACGGAAAAACGATTTGATTGGAAACACCCTCCAATCATGCTTTTTATTTTGGTGCTAGCCAATGTCATTATTTTCTTTGTTTATCAAAAAGGAGATGAGCGCACGCTTTCTGATGCATTAAACCGTTATGAAACACTGGAATACTTTGAAACAGAATGGCCCGTCTATCTCAACTACCTCGAAAGCAGTGATGTTCCCGAAAAGGTAATCGTGGATTACCAATTACTTTATAACCAAGGGCAACATCAACAACTAAGTTTTTATATGCTCAGCGATTTCCGCTTTTTAGACTACCTAAACGCCCATTGGGTGACGTTTCAGGAGCCGAAAAAAGGGGACTATTGGCAGGACCGTAAGCAGATACACCAAGCGTTTGAATCAACGGCACTGTATGGCTTTGGCTTAAAGCCGAAAGATCTTGGTGTGACTGAGCTGGTGAGTTACCAGTTCCTGCATGGGAGCGCCATGCATCTATTTGGAAATATGTTCTTTCTCATCATTTTTGGCTTTGCTGTTGAAGCGGCCATTGGGCACTTACGATTTCTGCTTTTCTATTTAGTGTCAGGTATTGCTGGGGGCGTACTGTTCGTCATGGTGAACCCATACAGCCCAAATGCGCTCATTGGTGCGTCGGGTGCTATTTCTGGTGTCATGGCCATGTATTTAGGGGTGTTTCGTTTTAGAAAAATCGAGTTCTTCTATTGGTTTTTTGTGTTTGTGGGCTTCATTCGCGCACCGGCATTGCTTGTTCTGCCACTCTATATCGCAAATGAGTTGTATAACTACTTCACTCAAATGGATTCTAATGTTGCGTTCATGGCGCATACTGGCGGCTTTGTCAGCGGCGCTATCTTAATCCTGACCGCTTTGCTGGTGGATCCGAAAATGCTGGATGAGGAGTATTTGGCTGAAGATGAGGTGGAATCCCCAAGGCAACGTGATCTAGATAAAGTGTATAAAGCCTTAGGCCGTTTCTCCTTTGATACGGCGCTTAATACCTTAGATGACTTCATTAACACCTACGGTAATGACTTCGAGCTATTACGGGTTAAGTACAACCTGTTAAATGAGCGGGGTGACCCGATGCGGGATGCAGCATTGATTGATCTGCTTAAAATGGAAAAGTTACCCCTGCATCAGTTAGCACAGGTCGAAGCACTTTGGTTGGCAAATGATCGCCTTAATGAGCAGATGGATAATAATGAAATACTTCAGTTGGGCTGGCGTTTATCAGCGTTACCTAGCTTGGCAACAGCAGAGCATATTTTCATCTCGCTGTATTCTCAGGGTATAAAGAATGAGACGTTAAGTCATTTTGCCAGAAAGCTCTCAGTGAGTTTTGGTGAACGAGAGCATGAAGCTAAACAAATAAAGTATGAGAAAGCGGCCGTAGAGATCTATGAACGCTGTCGTAGATATTAAATAAAGAACGGGTTGTGTTCATACGTGCATAACGCTAAACGCGCAAAGGTGGCGCGCACATGTTGATCTATATACCCGGCCGTAGGAGTTAATTAGAGGATGGCGTACTGTAAATACCACCCGTTAACCGCGTCAACTTATCATTGTGAATCGTGCCAGATAAACCAATGTGACCACTGTGTTGATGATGACCCTGAACATCCAGAGCCCCATTGCTTTGTGTGCGCAGGTGCGGTTGATAGTTTAGGTGCTACGGATATTGCGCCGTTCTGGCGACGCCTGGATCGTGCTTTCCATTACCCGATGAATAAGCAAACGATGATGCTTATTTTTATCGCCTCTCTTCTGGCCTCTATGGGCGCATTCATCGGTGGGATAACCGGCTTCTGTCTCTCACTGATAGTGACCGCGATCACAACGAAATACAGCTTCCTCTGCCTACAGCGGACAACTGACGGTGGGGTAACCGCACCGGATATGAATGAAGCGTTTTCCGGTGGCTTTAAAATAATCCTGCATATTATTTTTATACTGATCGGTATTAGTTTGATGATTGTAGGGGTAGAGCGCCTGTTTGGTGGGCTGGCGTCGGTACTGTTCTCTATTTTTTGGATGGTGTGTTTACCCGCGGTTTTTATTAACTATGCCCGTTTCGAGCAGATAGGCCCTGCGATTAATCCTATTGAGATAGGGCGTTTAGTTTTTACACTAGGTGGAGCTTATCTCCTGTTGCTGTTGTTTATTGCCATTATGATTGCTTCGGTAGGTACGCTGCATCAGATATTAGAAGAACAGGTCTATTTCTTCTCGGCGATTCTGCAAAGTATCGTCTCTTACTATTACCTGATAGTGATCTTCCATTTAATGGGCTATCTCATCTTCCAAAAACAGAAAATATTGGGGTTTACTAGCCGGTTGGAGTCTTCGGAGCACTCAGCTGGGCGCTCTAGCCAAAATAGAATGCTAGCGAATATTGATGTACTTACAAAAGAGGGACAGTTTGACGGGGCCTGTGTAACGTTTAAGCAAGGGCTGCAAGCATTTCCTACAAGCTATGAACTCCACAGCCGTTTTTTTGATTTTCTTTACGGGCTTAATAAGCTGGATGAGATTGATGCGTTTTGGCCAACCTATTTAGATCTTTTAGGCCGACAAGGGCGCGAGAATCAAGCATCCACTGCCTATCAGCGCCTTTTATTACTGGATAAGCACTACCAGCCAACTTCACCCGATGTGCGCTATCGAATCGCTCAAGCATGTTTTGAGGCAGGCAAGTCGGTATTGGTTGTTAAGTTGTTAAACGGTTTACACCGCGATGATCCCCAGTATAAAGCGCTTATACCCGCGTATGAGTTGATGGCTAAGGCGCTTGACGATCTTCCCAACAAGCGGGAGCAGGCGGAGAAACTGCGTCGAATGATGCGCCAATTAGCCCATCATTCCACTTGAGGTTAATTCATTCTGCGGTTAAGTCCTGCTTGCGCCATAATGCGTGTAGATATCTCTTCTATGGAGAAATTAGTTGTGTTGATGGCGGGAATATTAAGCTTTTTAAAAAGCTTTTCCACTTCGCGCACTTCAAAATCACACTGGTCCAGTGAGGCATATCGGCTATTAGCTCGACGTTCATGGCGTATGGCGGCTAACTGAAATGAGTCAATTGTTAAGCCATATAACTTATGTTTATGCGCTTCAAGAACATCAGGTAACTTGCTGAATTCTAAGTCTTCTTCAGTGAGCGGGTAGTTGGCTGCTTTGATGCCAAACTGCATCGCCATGTAAAGACAGGTGGGTGTTTTTCCGCATCGGGACACACCAACAAGAATGATGTCGGCGTTAGCATACTGTCGGGTTCTCGCGCCGTCATCATTGTCGATCGCAAAGTTGACCGAATCAATTCTATCTTTGTAACGCGTTTGTTCAACAATGCCGTGGGATTTACCAACCGAGTAGTTTGAACGTGCATCTAGTTCGCTTTCTAGTGGTTTTAAAAAACTCGAAAACACATCAATTTTGAACGCGCTCGATTCAGCGATAATCGAACGAATATCTTCATTAACCACCGTGTCAAAGATAAGGGGTCGTGTGCCATCTTGAATGGCTGCATTATTAATTCTAGACACCGCTTCCTTAGCTTTGTCGGGGGTGTCTATGTAAGGGAGTGTAATTTGTTCAAACTCTATGCTGTCAAATTGAGCAAGTAGACTGTGCCCTAAGGCTTCAGACGTGATACCTGTGCCATCAGAGATAAAAAAAGCAGTTCGTTTCGCAGGTTGTTTCATAGTCATTTTATACATACAGCAGGTAAATAGAGGGAGCACTATAACAGATTGGTTAAAGTAGATGAGCGCGGACAGGCTTAAATTCACCTGATAACCCTACGAAATGTAGCTATAAGTATAGAAATCCACAAAGACATGACGCCTTTCACCTGTTTTTGATCATTTTCCCTAGGCTAGGTAAGGATTTTTTGCTTTCACTCAAGTAAGATCAAAGCCATATCATCGCTCGATTAAGAGTGTTACTACACAATAATAAGCAGGAACATCAGTCGTATTAATGCTGATTTATCCGCATGACTAACTTTTGAACAACCGTTACGACAGCCGAGTAGGAGATAGACCGTTGCAGAACTATGTACTGCGCCTTGATCAGGTAGGTATGGACGATATAGAGAAAGTGGGTGGTAAAAACGCTTCTCTAGGTGAAATGTTGCAAGAACTTTCAGGCGCACATGTAAAAGTGCCAAACGGTTTTGCAACCACAGCCCTTGCTTATAAAGAGTTTCTGACCCACGGGGGTCTTGAAGACCAGATTAAGGACAAACTTGATCAGCTGGACACGAACAATATTCAAAATCTGAAAGATGCCGGTAAAGCCATTCGTGATTTAATCATGAACGCTGAGTTTCAACCGCAGCTTAATAGCGCAATCGAAGCCGCATGGGCAGAGATGTCCAATGGTGAGGATATTGCCGTTGCTGTACGTTCATCGGCAACAGCAGAAGACCTACCAGACGCCTCATTTGCAGGCCAGCAAGAAACTTTTCTGAATGTACGTGGCCTCACTGATATTAAACGGTCGATTAAAGAGGTGTTTGCATCGCTGTATAACGACCGGGCTATCTCTTATCGCGTTCATCACGGTTTTGAACACAGTGAAGTGGCGTTGTCGGCGGGT
>TARA_R110002050_G_scaffold300826_1_pt1 | contig 13737 bp, 7 predicted proteins | sample TARA_R110002050 | Tara Oceans TARA_R110002050 (sample SAMEA4396988) | marine metagenome | biome: Polar Biome; feature: [DCM] deep chlorophyll maximum layer (ENVO:01000326); material: water (ENVO:00002006), including particulate matter (ENVO:01000060) such as... | depth 25 m
ATAAAACCGTGCATTTATGCCAATCATCAGCCTTGAAAATATGAATATATAGATATTGATGATCGGTGTATTCTATGTGAATTCTGAGAAAATCAGCAAACCCTACATAGAAAGAGAAAATTACGCAATCGATTGTATTGGGTATTCATATTTTTATAACTTTGAAGATGAACATTCTTTGTTATGTGTTAAAAATTGATATAATATTGTCATTGCTTTCCAAAGTTAGATACCATGAAGCATTTATGAATTAGACTTTTATGGGTTAAGTATTGATATTAAAAAATGCAAATTGCATGATTGAAAAAAAGGATACAAAGAATTTAAATGCATTCAGAAGCCTTTATCAAAATTTTTTCCCTATGTTATGTTTATTTGCTAATAAGTATGTTCAGAATGAACAGGTTTCAAAGGATATTGTCCAAGATGCCTTTCTTTATTGTTGGACAAAGAAAATAGATATGAGTTCAATCTTAGGGGCCAAAACTTATCTTTTTCAGCATGTTCGAAATCGTAGCCTAAATTATCTGAGAGATCAACGTTTTGTCAATGACGGTGATTTTGATTCAAAAGGCGACTTGATTTTTTTTCGGGATCAGGTCATCGAGCAAGAAACATACCAGCTGATTTACAAGGCAATAAAAACATTATCTCCTCAGGGACAGTCTGTCATTGAATTGACTCTCGATGGTCTTAAAAACCATGAAATTGCAGAGAGAATGGGAGTGACAGTTAATACTGTAAAGACAACTAAAAGGCGAGCTTTTCAGACTTTGCGCATTGAGTTAAAAGAAAATATATTCGCCTTATTATGGATCTTTCAACGAGTCAGCCTTCAGCCTATTACCGCTGATTGTGATACATATTTTAAGGATCTTCCATAGGATACTTCTGTTTTAATGATTTAAAAATGCTTTTCTTGTCACCCACTTTTTTGTTTGTTGTGGTATAGAATAGTAAAACGTCTACTTGACACAACTGAGAACCTTAAAGCGGATGGCGAAAACCACACAAAGAGAAAGAATTGCAAAACTGATTGCAGGTGAAATTGGAGACATTTTAACACCAGATGAGGAGGGGGTTTTGCATTCATGGGTCAATGAGCGGATTGAAAATAAAGCACTTTATCAGAAAATAAGAAGTTCCGATAATTTCCAGAACTGGCGGACCTCATATGAACAATTAGATGCAGGTTCAGGTTGGGAAGAGCTCTATCCACAAATCAGAAAGCAAGAGAAGAAGCAGATTTGGCTCCGAGTCTTTAAATATGCTGCAATTTTATTACTGCCAACACTGCTTCTGGTAGGAGTAGTCAATTATTTAGCCAAACAAAATTCGAATGAAAAGCAGTTGGCTCAGGAGATGACTGAAATTTCGCCGGGGACAAAAAAAGCCTTTTTGACATTGGATAACGGGGAGACCGTTATCTTGGATTCTGGCGAAGAAGTACAATTGAAAGAATTGGATGGTACAACGATTCAAAAAACACGAGGTCAGCTAACTTACTTACCCTCAAAGGCCAAAACACGCACCCCGCTATACAATATCGTAAGAACTCCGAGAGGTGGCGAATACAATCTGGTTCTGGAAGATGGCACAAAGGTATTTCTAAATGCGATGAGCCAAATTAAATATCCGGTCAAGTTTGATACGGAGTCACGTGAAATCGAACTGACGGGAGAAGCTTATTTCGAGGTGGCGCGGTCAGCGACTCCCTTTGTCGTAAAAACTTCTCAGTTGGATGTAAGGGTTTTGGGAACCACGTTCAATATCAGTGCCTATGAAAATACCGGAGAGATTGTAACGACGCTTGTTGAAGGGAAAGTAGAAGTTGATGCTAGGCAGGAAGGCGTAAGTAGTTTGACTTTACAGCCTGAAGAACAGGCTGTTTTTAATACAGAAGATCAGCGATTGGATGTCAGGAAAGTCGATATAAACCTTTACACTGGATGGAAGGATGGTCAATTCATTTTTTATGACATGAGGCTGGAAGATATCATGAATTCATTAACCCGATGGTATAAAGCTGAGGTGTCGTATTCAGATTCAACAATAAGAAATATGCGATTTAGCGGGAGTTTAAAGAGAAACGAAGACTTCAGCCAGATTTTGGATATTATCAAAAGTACCAATAGGGTCGATATTGAGATGTATAATAATACTGTTGTTTTTTTTACGGTACAACAATCAGAACTAAACTAGAGGTGATTGAATCACTTCTCAACTTATATAAATCACTAATATAAAACCTGTATTACAGACCTAAAGACAAAAAATTATGAAAAAAACGTTAATGAAGTACTCTTCGCGTTGGAGAGTATTAATGAAGTACGTCATTATTATGGGGGCGATCGGGATTCTGTCACTTAACCCGATATCAATGGTTTTCGCAGAGACGTCAGAAGCTTATGCTCAGGTCACAACAATTAATCTGAAATTGAATAACGCGACTTTGGAGGAAGTCATTTGGTCGATGAAAAAACAAACCGAGTTTCAGTTTTTTTACAGCTCAGATGATGTTAAGGAAGTGAAAGGGATCACCGTTGACCTGAAGGATGCCACTGCTGAAGAAATTTTGAAAAAGACTTTAGCTGGATCAGATTTGACATTCAAAATTGTTCATAAAACAATTATTATCAACAAGGACGAAAGGCCTGAAGAGGTTCTGTCAGTGCTTGAAACACAGCAAGCACAAGAGAAGAGTATTTCAGGTGTGGTGGTTGATGCGGACGGAGTTCCCGTTCCTGGCGCATCGGTAATCGTTAAAGGAACATCAAAGGGAACGGTCACTAATGTTGACGGAGAGTTCAGTTTGCCAGTACCTGCAACGGCAACCCTGGTTTTTTCCTTTGTTGGAATGAAGACCGAAGAGGTTGTTGTTGGAAATAAAACCAGCGTGAATGTGGTCTTGTCGGAAGAATCAATTGGTATCGAGGAAGTTGTGGCCGTGGGCTACGGCGTTCAGAGAAAGGAGAGTATTGTTGGTTCTATCGGGCAGGCATCGAACGAAGAACTTCGTCGTTCGGGTAATTCAAGCGATCTTACGGAGAGTTTAGTCGGACAAATACCGGGGATGGTTGCCCTTACGTCATCTGGTGAGCCGGGTGGTATTCTTACCGGAGAAAGTGCGACCGATATCTTCATCCGTGGTCAAAACACCTGGAATGGTGGTCAACCGCTGATATTGGTAGATGGGGTTGAACGAAATATGAATAATGTGGATGTAAATGAAGTCGAAAGTATTTCTGTTCTTAAAGATGCTTCCGCTACCGCCGTTTTTGGGGTAAAAGGTGCCAATGGTGTTATCCTTATTACCACCAAACGTGGCGAGGCTGGAAAAACAAAATTGAGTTTCAATTATACGACAACTGGAAAAATATTGTCAAAACAACCAGAAAAATTGGACTCGTACGCGGCAATGATGGCCAAAAATGAGATAATAGAACGTGAAGGCGTGTTAAATGAATCCTCATGGGGAGCCTACGTTCCATATGAAATTGTAGGGCGCTACCAAATGCCACAGTCACCAGAGTATGCCGTGATTTATCCCAATGTGGATTGGGAGGACGCGATGTTTAAAGATATTGGCTTTTCACATCGAATGACCTTAAATGCACAGGGTGGAAGTAAGGCTGTGCAATATTTTGGTTCATTAGCTTATTTACATGAAGGTGATATGTTTGAAGACTATGACAACGGAAAAGGATATGAGCCAAACTACAACTACGATCGTTTCAATTTCAGAAGTAATATTGACATTGCGCTATCGAAGACGACCAAATTTAAACTGAATTTATCCGGTTACTATAGCCAGAAAAATACCAACTACAATAATGAGGGTAGCACAAGCCGGGCCGATGCCTGGATGTGGAATGCAACATACGGGATGGCTCCCAATTTGTTTATTCCCATGCACGAAGACGGGCGCTGGGGTGCCTACCAGGAAGGTGGAAACAACTCGATCAATCCAATTGCCGCTGTTTATAACATTGGAATTAGGGAAACTCGTACCACTCAGTTAAATTCCGATTTTAAGTTGGAGCAGGATCTCAAATTTATCACGGAGGGATTGAGTGTAAAGGCTTCCTTGTTTTACGATAATAGCATCCGTTCAGAGGGTGGGATTTGGGATCAACAAAATAGTATCAGACCTTCAGAAGCTCGGACGAATGTCGCGTTCAAACAGATTTATCCAATGCTATATGAAGGTCCCGATCAGGATCCAAGTGAATATACCGTATTGCTTCCCGTTGGTGATGAAGAATATGACTGGACTTTCAACCCTTGGTCTATTCGTCAGGAAAATATTACCGATGCTAACTGGACAGATTATATTCCGGTAACCAGAAGATTGATGTATGAATTCCAGATGAACTATGCCCGTACGTTTAATGATGTACACAGCGTATCGGCCATGGGAGTATTCAAACGCGAAGAATATGCGAGAGGCAGTATGTTTAAAAATTTCAGGGAAGATTGGGTATTCCGTGGAACATACGACTATGACGGAAAATATTTATTCGAAGCAAACGGAGCATATAATGGTTCGGAACAATTCGGCCCGGGATATCGTTTCGACTTTTTCCCTTCAGTGGCTGTGGGTTGGTATGTTTCCAATGAGGAGTTTTTCAAGCTGGAATGGGTTGACCGGTTAAAACTGAGATATAGTATTGGAAAAGTTGGCGATGACAAAGTGAGCGGTTCTCGATGGTTGTATGAGTCACAATTAGGCTATGGAGGAAGGACCAGGTTAAATACTTCAGTTTATGGCACAAGCCCCTACCAATTCTACAAGGAAGCAGTAGTTGGTAATCCGGACATTCACTGGGAAACCGCGTTGAAAACAAACTTTGGTCTTGAATTTGGAATGTTAAAAAACTTATTCTCGCTGAGTTTTGATTACTTTACCGAAGACAGAACGGATATCTTGATGTCTGGAACAAGTCGGAACGTACCCCCCTTCTTTGGAGCAAGACCTCCAAGCGCCAATTTAGGCCGTGTGAAATCAAATGGATTTGAAATCGAATTTGGGTTCAACAAAAGAATCAATGACAAGTTGGATCTTTGGGCAAATCTTGCTTTCACCCATAACGAGAATGAGGTGATTGAAAGGGATGATGCCCCCTTGCAATATGACTACTTAAAGGCGAAGGGGTATCCCATTGGGCAGCACAAAAGGTTATTGAAAACTGAGTTTTACAATAATTGGGATGAAGTTTTTGCCTCCGTACCTACTGAGAATAACGACGCTGACAAACTGCCAGGTTACTACGACTTGGTCGATTTCAACGCTGACGGGATTATTAAAAATAGCGAAGATACTCCTCCTGTGGGGTATTCTGAGGTTCCGCAAAATACAGGTAGTTTTACTGTTGGTGCGAATTACGGCGGGTTAAGTTTTATGATCCAATTCTTTGGAGTAAATAATGCGAATCGCTATGTTGGCTTCAATAACTTTGAAAACGATTATGATATTGTATATGGACACGTAGCTGATTATTGGTCAAAAGACAATCCTGATGCGGGCTCTTTTTTACCGCGGTGGAAAACCCAGGCTGAAAACGTTGGTCATTATTTTCTTTATGATGCTTCATACCTCAGATTGCAAAATGCCGAAGTTGCCTATTCCTTTAATGATTTGCCGTGGATAAAGACTGCCGGATTCTCCAATTTTAGAATATTTCTAAATGGAAACAATCTATTCTTCTGGTCGAAACTGCCAGATGACAGAACGACCAGTTATTCGGGTGGAAGTGCTACTCAAGGTGCTTACCCGACGGTAAAACGGATTAATTTGGGTATTGATTTAACCTTTTAATAAGCAGGGACATGAAAAGTATAAAAAATTATAAAAGATTTTACATGATCTTCTTGATGCTGTTTTTCATTTCTACATCATGTGAAGATTATTTGGATAAGGCACCTGAAGCCAGCATTTCAGAAAAAGATGCCTATGGGAATTTCACCAGTTTTCAGGGGTTTGTTGAAGAGATGTACAATTGTGTGATGGATCCGGATAAAGGTCAGGCTTGGAACCAGTATTTGTTTGCTGATGAAACCCTGAATAACTATCCTTATCAATTCGACCTCGGAAACTACTGGGGGAACCACAGTTATTTTTACGGAAAACCCAATATTAATCCATCAACTTTGGAAGGAAGAAACAGGAGAGTATGGGAATGGGCTTGGTATGCTATTCGTAAAGCCAACCTCGCACTTGAAAAGTTGGAAGGAACCGAGGAAGAACCAAGCTTGTTTGACGGAACTCAGGAAGAAAAAGACTTGCTGAAAGGGCAAGCTCTGTTTTTCAGGGGGTTTTTCTATTTCGAATTGGCTCGTTATTGGGGTGGTATGCCATATATTACCAGAGTTTTAAGTCCAACAGAAAGTCTCGTTACCGAAGAATTCAACCGACTAACTTTTCAGGAAACGGCTTTGAAAATGGCCGAAGATTTCAGAGCTGCAGCTGATGTACTGCCAAACCATTGGGATGAAACAACCGTCGGCCAGGTAACCTCCGGACACAACGACCAGCGGATCAATAAATTTTTTGCGCTCGGGTACCTCGGTAAAGCGTTGTTGTATGCAGCAAGTCCCATGCCCAACGAAGAAGCTACCGGCAGCAGTACGTTCAATGCCGATTTGGCTCAACAAGCTGCCAGCGCTTTTGGCGAGTTGTTAAAATTGGCCGATGAAACTGGTATTTACGGATTACAGTCTTGGGACGAATACATGCTGAATTTTTATCATCCAAACCGTCAACAAACCGGCGGTAAGGAAGCGATTATGCGCCCAACGATCTATAACCATAGTCGTATCAGGTGGTCGGCGATTGGAGCGACGGTTCCGTCGTCCTTTGCGCTAAATAGTGGCTCGAATGCTGATGTGCCTACGCACAATATTACCAAGAATTATGGTATGGCAAATGGATTACCAATTGATGATCCTGATTCAGGCTACGATCCCAATGATCCCTGGACAAATCGTGACCCACGCTTTTACAAAGTCATTGTGAAAGATGGAGACCGAATTCATAGAGACAAGGCAGCGGACAAATTTGCTGAGCTATACATTGGAGGCCGTCATCGGTCACAGATCAATCCGCCTAGTGTCACCGGGTACTATTCGAGAAAATTTAACGGCATGGGGCCTGACTTCAATACCTCATTTGCTGGAAGGATTTCTGCTTATGTACCATACTTGCGTATGGCCGATGTTTATTTAATGTATGCCGAAGCGGTATTGTTCAGCAGTAATGGCGGAACTCCACAGAGTACTTCGGGGAATTACGGAATGACTGCTGAGGGGGCATTGAATGCGGTTCGAAATCGGGCGCAGTTGCCTAATATCGATCCAAAATATACCGGAACGCAGGATGTATTTTTTGAAGAAATTGTACGCGAACGGGCTGTTGAATTAATTTTTGAAGGTGCACGTTTCTGTGATTTGCGCCGTTGGAACAGGAATCATGATTCCAGGTATTTGGATAAAACAGCCATTGATTTCGAAAGAGGACCAGATGGAAAACCGGTTAATATTTCTGAAAGGGTCATTGTTACCAGGGTTGCGGAAAAAAAGCATAATTGGTTGCCAATTCAGGTTGGCTATACGACGTTGTATGAGGGTTTCCCACAAAACCCCGGATGGTAATCAAAAATGATTAATTAAAAAACTTTAAGAAATGAAGAACAAATATTATATAATACTAGCTTTTCTGTGTGTGGTCGCGTTATGTAAGCCGTTTGAGATAAATGCCCAGCAAAGCAAGCTAGTAACAATTGAGTCTTTGATTACAGACGAAAATGGCAATCCAATCAAAAATGCAGAAGTCTTTAGCGGCGGTTCTTATGCCAAAACTGATGCCAATGGTGAGTTTATTGTTTTAGTAGAGCTGGGGTTGCCATTAGTTATTGAAGCAAAGGGATTTGAAGATAAATCTGTCTCGATTGATGAAGCAACAAACAGTGGGACAATCAGTCTGAAAGCTACTCCTTTTTTGTATGGGAGTGACGAAAAAGTGGATATGGCATTTCGCAAAGTCCATGAAGGAGATGTTGTTGGTGCTTTTAGTAAGCTTAATGCCGATAAAGTGAATGCCTATGATAATACGATCTGGGCAGGTGATGTTTTAACAGGCCGCACACTAGGGATGCTGGGAAGTAATAGTATCAGAGGAATTGGTATCGGAATCGATGTGGCCGATGCCACAGGGAGCGGCCTTTTTGCTGGAAATGCCTTGTTTATTGTTGATGGTCTTCCTCGTGATATTGAATCGTTGAGGTTATCCGAAATTGAAGATATCACTGTTCTCAAAGATGTTAATTCATCTATTTTATATGGTAGTGCCGCAGTTAATGGCGTGATTTTAATTACAACAAAGCGTGGAGAAGCATTTAAAAAGCAATCAAATTTTTCCGCAAATTATGGCATTTCAACACCGCGCGCTGAGCCTGAATATTTGAATGCCGCTGATTACATGACTTATTATAACCAGGCCAGAATTAACGATGGTCAGTCGGAGTCATTTAGTGCGGATGAGATTGAAAACCACAGATCTGGTAATAAGTACCGCTATCCAGATGTGGATTACTATTCTGATGAGTATTTGAAATCGTTTAAAAGTTACTTCGATTTAAATGGTCAGTTTTCAGGAGGAAATGATGTCGCTAAGTATTATTCCAACGTGGGCTGGTACTCTTCCGGCGGACTGCTGGATCTTGGAGAATGGGAAAATGCAAGAAACAATGTATTTAATGTTCGTGGCAATGTCGATCTAAAAGTTAACGATTGGATTAAAACTTCCGTTGATGGTGTCTCTATATTTGGAAATAACAGGACCGGCCGGGGAAACTATTGGAGTGCGGCAGCCAATAACCGACCTCATTTATTTACTCCATTGCTGCCCATTGATTTAATTGATCCTGAAAATGATTTGCTGAATGCCCGGAAGAATGATGTAGACGGAGAATACCTGATTGGAGGTAATTCTAATTATATAACTACTCCATTTGGAGATAGTTATGCAGGAGGAGTTTATGAACGGATTTTCCGTAAGTTTTCTTTTAACAATCGGATCGATTTTGATTTGAACAAGATAACACAGGGATTATCTTTTCATACCAACATCAGTTTTGACTATTTTACAGCGTATGACCAGACTGTTTACAATCAGTACTCCGTTTATGAACCAACTTGGGCGGAAGATGAAGATACTATTGTTGATTTAAAGCAACACGGAACAGATAGCCGTCCGGGAACACAGTCTGTTGGAAATACTTTTTTCCGTAGAAGGTTTGGAGTCTATGGGCTGTTTAGTTATGATAGGATTTTTAACGATGTTCACCATGTAACTGGATCGTTAGTTGGATATGCGAGTAATTTCAAGGAATCGAATGATTTTCAGGGACTGAAACAAGCTCACCTTGGACTTCAGGCCAATTATATATTCAATCGAAAATATATGATTGACTTTAGCAGCAACTACGCCAACTCAGTAAAATTGCCGGAAGGAAACCGGGGCGGATTTTCTCCTTCTTTGGGGCTTGCCTGGATGATGAGTTCAGAAGATTTTATGGCATCAGTTGAAAACGTTGATTATCTGAAATTAAGGTTATCTGGAGGCGTTTTAAATTCTGATCTGCCCATTGGAGGCTTCTTTTATTATGACAATAGATATGGCGGTTCTGGCAGTTACAATTGGTTTGAGGACACGCGGAGTCGCGGTGGTGTAAGCTCAAGCTGGAGTGATAATCCCGATTTAGGATTCGCAAAACGGAGTGAAATAACCTTTGGTTTTGAAGGTTTATTCTTCAATAAACTATTGGGAATTGAAGCGAATGTGTTCTATGAAAGGTACAGCGACTTAGTTACCCGACCAAATACCATCTATCCAGGTTTTTATACTTCTTATATTCCGTATGAGAATTTTGAGGAGGATGAATACAAAGGAATCGAAGTTGGTGTTGATTTTAACAAATCGCTTGGAGAGTTCACCGTGGCGCTTGGAATAAATGCGCTATATGTAACATCGGAAAGAATAGTGGTTGATGAAGTGCACAGCAACGACTATCAATACCGGAAAGGTCACCCCAGAGATGCAACATTTGGCCTGGAGGCGATTGGTTTATTCGAAGATCAGGCAGATATTGATAATAGCCCAATACAGTCTTTCGGTGCTGTACAGCCAGGCGATATTAAATATAAAGATCAAAATGATGATGGCATTGTTGATGGAAACGACGAGGTTTACCTACGTCGGTGGCAAGCACCGTTTTCTGGCGGAATCGACCTGAGATTATCATATAAAAACTTCACTTTTTACGTTTTGGGCGAAGGACGCTCAGGATCTGAAACATTTATGGAAGGAAATTATTACTGGGTAGATGGAAATGATAAATACTCGGAAGTCGTTCTTGGGAGCTGGACGCCTGAAACAAAAAACACGGCGACCTACCCGAGGTTAAGTGCCGAGGCTGATAATAATAATTTTCGAAGATCAAGCTATTGGCTCTATAACAATGACTATTTCAGTATTCGGAAAATTCAGCTAACCTACAACGTTCCTGAAGCAGTTGCAAACGCTTTGTTTATGAGGAAATTGGATGTTTTTATTGATGCTTCGGATGTTTACCAGTTTGCAAAAAATCGGAAAATTAGGGAGCTAAGGGTTGGTGGAGAACCTTATTCCAGAACCTTCTCATTGGGTGTAAAAGCTAATTTTTAATTCATCAAAAACTTTAAGTTATGAAATTAGATAGAATATTGACAATGCTGCTGGTCCTGGCCATTGTATTTCCTGCATGTGAATTGTTGGAGCCGGAAGATGATAACCACAGCACCTTGCAGAGGGTTTATGATGACCCTGAATATGCCGAGGGGCTGTTGATAAGAGCCTATGCATATATTCCCACCAATGATTATGATTGGGATGAAGTAGCGACCGATGATGCGGTTACCAATGATAAATTTAGTTCCTATATGCGCATGGCAACAGGTGAATGGACGGCACTCTATAATCCACAAAACCTTTGGAATGACTGTAATAGAGCCATTCTTTCAATCAATCAATTTATCGATGTGGTGGAGGAAGTTCCATGGAAATGGACCGATGAAACTTTAAATGATTTGTATGTCAGAAGATTAAAGGGAGAGTCTTATGCATTAAGAGGAATGATGAAATACTTCTTAATGCGTAATCATGGTGGAGTCGGAGAAAACGGCGAATTGCTTGGGATTCCAGAGTACAATGAGTTTTTAGAAAGCATGGAAGATTTTTCTAAGCCGAGAGCAAGCTTTGCTGAATCGCTTCAAAGTGCTTATGCTGATCTGAATGAATCGCTTAACTACTTGCCGATAGATTATGGCGATGTGAGCGAAGGTGGACTACCTCCTGGTTTTACTGATGTGTCAGTCGAAGATTATAATACGGTTTTTGGTAATTCAACTCAGCAACGAATGAGTGGCCGCCATTCAAAAGCCATTAAAGCCCGCCTGGCACTCTTGGCTGCCAGTCCTGCTTATAATCCGGGTAACGATGTGACTTTATGGGAAAGCGCAGCAAATCTGACTGCTGAGTTGTTGAATGATATCGGAGGTGTCAGCGGAATTGATCCCAATGGTCATATTTTTTATCTGAAAAGTCAGGTTGATGCTGCTGATTTAACGAGTGGTGACCGAAAAGATCTTCAGGAAATTCTTTGGAGAAGGCCGATTTATAATAACAACGCTAGGGAGAGAGATAACTTTCCACCATCAATCTATGGAAATGGCAGGATCAACCCAACTCAAAATCTGGTGGATGCCTTTCCTATGGCAAATGGATATCCGATTTCTAACGTCAATTCAGGATATGACCCGGAAAATCCATATGAAGGAAGGGACCCTCGCTTGTCTTTGTATATTGTATATGATGGCAGTTCGATGAGGGGAAATGTCATTGAAACCGGAATCGGAGAAGGGGATGATGCGATTGGTGCCTTGGAAAACTCAACAAGAACAGGGTATTATATGAAAAAAATGCTGCGCGAAGATGTTAACGTGGATCCATCATCATCTTCGTCTCAAAAGCATTTCAATACGCATATTCGTTACACCGAGTTGTTCTTAAACTATGCCGAGGCAGCAAATGAAGCCTGGGGACCAACTGGAAGCGGGCAGCATGGTTATTCGGCAAAGGATGTCATTGCCGCTCTGCGCACTCGTGCAGGTATTGAACAGCCCGATAATTATCTTGAGTCAATATCTAATCAGGAGATGATGCGAGAGTTAGTTCGCAATGAAAGGCGATTAGAGCTTTGTTTTGAAAGTTTCCGCTTTTGGGATTTGCGCAGGTGGAAGGACGATTTGACGATGCCGGCAAGAGGAATTCAAATTGAAGGTGGCAATTATACAATCTTCAATGTTGAAGATCGTGTTTATGATAACGATTATATGCATTACGGGCCTATTCCAAATGCGGAAATCGTTAAGTTTGGTCTCATCCAAAATAAAGGTTGGAACTAATTTTTTAAAACGAATTAAATCCTAAAAAGATGAAAAAAATATTTTTTATAATACTGATAGCAACCGGCTTATTTTCATGTGATAATTTTGAAATCGATCATCCGGATTATGAATATACCTCTGGTTATTTTCCCTATCAGTACCCTGTAAGGATCTTGGTTTTAGGGGACTATATTTATGACAATTCAAACGATAATGATCACAAATTCATTATCTCTGTTGGCATGGGAGGGGTATATGAGAATACCCAAGATCGTGAATTTGAGATTGAAGTGGATGAAAGTTTGTGTGACAATGTTTTGTTTGGCGCTGACGGTGATGAGATAAGGGCGCTACCCTCTAACTATTATGCATTGAGCGATAATAATAAAATCGTTATTCCCGCAGGCAAAATGAACGGTGGAGTCGAGGTCCAATTAACCGATGCATTTTTCAACGATCCGCTGGCCATAAAAAACAGCTATGTTGTCCCCATTCGGCTAAAAAGCTCAGCTGATGTCGATACCATTTTGGCCGGACAGTCTGATAATCCAAATGCAGATCCACGTGTTGCTTCTCAGTGGACTGTTGCTCCTAAAAATTTCACCATGTTCGCAGTGAAATACATTAATGAATATCATGGAACTTATTTTCATTATGGGCAGAGTAGTGTGAAAGATCTTAGCAATACTCAAGTTGAGGATACAACCTATAGTGAAAAATATGTTGAAAATAATACGACTTTAAAATTGGTAACCACTGGTAGATATCAGGTTTCTGTGAGTACTTTTTTGAAATCTGACGTCATGACAGGTGAGGTGGATATGCTATTGAGCTTTAATGGCAATAATTGCACAATTACTGCTGCAGAGGGTTCGCCGTATACCATATCTGGAACAGGATTATTTAAGTCAAATGCGTATGCTTGGGGAAATAAAGAACGGAATGGAATTGAACTCAGTTACACGGTGTCTGATGACACAAACACTTACGAAGCCAATGACGTATTAGTGGCAAGAGACCGGGGGGTTGTGATGGAGACCTACAACCCTGAAGTCCAGTAGGCTGGCCACGGCGCTCATGCAAAGGGTCAAAGCCGTAGTTATTCAGATAATTACGGCTTTGTTTCTGTTTCTTATTTATTTTTGAATTTATTAACAAAGCACCTAATCAAACAACCTAGACTATGAAATCAAGCATTGAATCATTCGTCGGCTTGGTGTGCATGCTGTTTTTTATAACGATCATCACACAAGC
>TARA_R110002050_G_scaffold3601_1_pt1 | contig 13737 bp, 9 predicted proteins | sample TARA_R110002050 | Tara Oceans TARA_R110002050 (sample SAMEA4396988) | marine metagenome | biome: Polar Biome; feature: [DCM] deep chlorophyll maximum layer (ENVO:01000326); material: water (ENVO:00002006), including particulate matter (ENVO:01000060) such as... | depth 25 m
AGTAGCTTCCATCTTATGCTTTTTCAATTCTTTTTCAAGACTTTTTCCAAAGTCATTCCAAAACCTTGTTGGTTTGTATATTTTAATTAGCTCTCCTTCACTTGCTTCTTTTAATATGTCTTTTAATTTAATCATTATATAATCGCTGTATATTATTGCCCTACATTCACACCTTTATTTGAAACATGTTCACCAACATTACCTGCTGCATATATTCCAAATACCCATTTTACAAATTCAGCCCATTGACCAAAATCTGCTTGACCGGTAGCTACAAATACTATTGATGCTAAAAATAGTATTACTGCAAACATTAACTTTTTACTTTGTAGTTGCGTTTTTATCATTGTCATACTTATTTCCTTTTTCTAATTTGGTTATTAATTCTTTCTTAAATTTATTAAATTGTTTATCTAAACTTAACTCAATAGACTCAACTGATTCAGGTAGCTTCCATTTGTCAACTGTACCGTCACTATTAATGTATTCTGCTTTAGTAAATTGAGTTTTAAGCATTTCTACATCTTTAGCTGCATCTTTAAGAAAGGAATTAACATTTTGTTTAATTTTTTCTCGTTCCCACCGTTCATAAATAGGTTCATTTTTTACATATCCTTCACATACCATAAGTGTTTCAGCTTTAACTACACAATCATGGCACTTACCCTCTCTAGATATGAATTGTTTGTCAAAATTAGTAGCGTTTTTATTACATACAGGGCATACTGCTTGATCCACAGCTGATCGTATTTTGCTTAATTTACCAACTTTAGCTTTATATCCGTTTTTTTGTACCCATTTCTGGCCTTTATCATCTTGCCATGAATCACCAATTTTTCGTTCTATTGTTTTAGTTTCATAACCTTTAGTTTTACGAGTTTGAGTTCTATGCTCGCCTCGAATCATTTGATTGACTGCTTTTACATTGTTTAATTTTGACATAACTATTTCTTACCTATCAGTTTTTTATGTGATTTTTTTATAATTGCTTCTAATATTTCACTTACAGGAGTTTCTTTCTCTCCTGGCATTAGTTTTTTAATTCGGAATTTTAACATTGGTCTACCATTAACTGTTGGTTGACCTTTATCATCTACACCAAACTCTTTAACAACGATTTTTTTGTTTTTAAATCGACCTGTTAAGATAGTATCACCTATTTGTAAATCTATATTCATATATTATAAGTATGGTATTTTTTATGAAACCCTGTTAAAATGCCATCATTCCAGTAATTTGATTAACGGGTGCAAAGGCTCCGGTTAATTTATATGTATTTCCTTTGTATACAAAAACTAAACCTTCACTCGGTATTATAGTTTTAAACCCTCCAATTGCCTGTACTTTTGCAAGCTGTTGAGTCATTCTATTTAACTTTTTAAGATCTCCACCTTTTCTAACATCACTAATAGCTTTAGCAACTTGACGTCTAACATTTTGTACTGCTTTATCAGGATTAGCTGCTAAAAATCCTTCTACATTTTTAAGTACTTCAGCTCCTAGTTCAAAGAATAGCGTTTCAAACGGAAACATATTTTTCTTAACTTGAGCTGCATGATCCATTTTATCAAATTTCTTAGCTGCTGCGAGCATTGCTTCATCAGTAAAGTTTTTCTTATCTAATCTGAACGATTTATCAAAAAATGCCCATCGTTTAGTTAACCCTACTAAAATTTTATTATCTAATCCTGTAAATTTTTTAGAGATGAAAGATTCCCACCAAGCTTGATGGTACTCACCAAACGTATTCGAATCTTTCATTCCATACACTGACATTAATTTAGAAAGTTTACTTACAAAATACGGGCGTTTAGAGCCAAAATCTTGATGTGGATTCACTTTTAAGACTTTAGGTCCTATAATACTAAAACTCTTTTGTAAATTTTGATTTATCTGTGATATCATTCCTGCTAATACTCTAGCTCCATCTGATACTGATCCAACTGCTGAGCCGTCCTTGTACTGTAATACATTATGAAATTGTAGATATGGTGCATCATAGACTATAACATTAGCAGAAGCTGGGTACATAATTTCCATGTTTACCCAATTATTACCATCATCAAATATTTTCTTTTTTTGTTTATCATTTAAACTACCAATAGCTTTAGCTAAATCTCGCATAGCATAATTAAATGCTTTTTCTATATTACCACGGTTAGCAAACTTTAACTTAACTCCTTTAGCATCCATACCACCTCGTTTTACATCTCCTGTATTACGAGCAGCTAATAATTTTTTATTCCATGTAATAAATAAATTTTGACCGTCAGTTTTTTCAGTAGCTGAAGTCTCTAGATCTAAATGACCTTGTAATGCATTATTAATTATCTGTTTAAAATCACCAAACTTTAACCCCTTATCATCAAATGGGTGAGACATGTGACCGTATGCTCCACCTTCACTTATTAATTGCTTTACTTCTTCAGTTATAGATAAATCTTTAAGATTTTTAGTTGCTTTTTTATCTTGTCTAGAAGGTTTATTAACTTTAGCAATTTGTTTAACCATTTTAGTTATTGCTTTATCCGGTCTGTTTGGTTCCTTAATTTTATCACCTTGAACATTTTTCTTAACGTTAGCTGCTTTAGAATCTGACCAGTTAATTAGTTGCATTCCAACATTTGTAGCAATATTTTTAATATGCTTTTTCCATTTCCTATACGCTGCACTTTGAGACATATCTACTTGATTATTTGGAGTTCTTACACCTTGATCCCCTGCTGGAAAGTATGATACTGCAGCTACCGGACCTCGTGGATACGCTGTATCACCAACATGATCTTCTGGTGTTGGTATATCATCTCTTGCATTAATTGGCTTTCCATCACCTAAATCTAGTAAATGGTTTACCACCATCCAACCCATCTTCTCTGCTACCTTCTTTTGAACGTTTTTGTATGATTTTAAGCTACCAAACCCATGTGAAGGTCCATCATCTACCTCAGAAAATTTAGCAGTACCAGTTCTTGATACTTCAGATATTAATTTTGCAATATCATTCTCTAGTATAAATTGCTCAATCACACCTTCATTTAAACTTTCTAACTTCTTTACTATCCAGTCATAATTTCGTAGATTAGGTTTACCAAATATACTGGTAAATATTTTTTTCTTTTTAGAAGCTTCTAGATTCCTATCGCCAAGCACTGCTCGTAGTGTAGTACCTGACATCTCACCGTACCCAGCTACGTTCATTGAAATATGAGGTGCTATATAGGTGTATGCACCGTCTCTGTACCCTACTTCGGCTTTACCTTTCCAGGGTCTAAAAAATTTACCACCTAATCGCTGAGCATCCTTTCTACCAACCACAAATACTGCAGCAGTTGTTTCAGAATCATACCGTTTTAATATTTCCTCTGCTTTGTATGGATTTTTTACCTGTTTTAAATGGCTACTTAATCCGTAAGCTGATATTATCTTTTTCTTTTCTGCAAAGCTGAATGGTGATTTAGGTTTAGATACTTTGTTGGATGTTGCTATAAATTTTTTATCAAATGGAATAGATTTAAAAGCTTGCGCATGATGAGCTCCCATGGGTTGAAATCTACCAGGATATATTGCAACAACAGTTTTTATCTCTTTCTGTTCAGAGAAAACTTGTTCTGCTATCCAGCTACCAAATGTTTCTTTTATATTCATAATAATAATTAGTATTAAACACTATTAAGGGTGACTAGCTCATTGTTATGTTTGCTGTTTTTGTTACTCTATCGTGAGTTACAGTAAACGTTAATGTATAAACACCTCTACTCACTGCAACAGTTGCTTTAAGTGTCATTCCTTCAGTAACAGATAAATCTGTTTCAGTACCTATCTTAGCATTGTTAGCAGTTATCTGACTTGCTTGTGTCGACGTAATACCCGTCTTTGCAGTATTAGCAGTGATACGACTTGCTTGTGTTGATGTTATTCCTGTCTTAGCTGTGTTAGCTGTAATTGCTGAAGCTTGTGATGTTGATATTCCTGTTTTAGCTGTGTTAGCTGTTATAGCACTTGCTTGAGATGTTGTTATTCCAGTTTTTGAAGTATTTGTATTTAATGCGTCAATGCACTCATCCACCTTCTCATTAATATATTGAATTGCAGAATCAAATTTATTATCATTATCTGTGGTTGAGTCAAAGCGTTCTGTAATTTCTGCAGCTTTAAATGTATCTTTTGTTCTATTGTATCTTGAATCCGTTTCGTTTGCTCTATCATCTGATTTTCTAATTGACATGTATATCTCCTTATTCTACTACGTAATATTCTACAGCAAGTTGAAAGTCGTAACCTGTTGTACCAGCTGCAGTTGATGTTTTCTTGAATCTAGGATAAAGCATTGTCATCGCACCAACAGGTATATTTAATTGACCTCTTCTGTCTAATTCATAGAAATTATTTTGTGTTGTTATTGTTACTGTTTGAGCTCCTTCCGCTTCTGCCAATGTTTGTGATATACTTGTAACGTTGCCATCAAACATTCCGTCACAGTATACTAATGTAAATGATATATTATCATTTGTACTTCTTCCTTGTATGTTTAAATGATATCCAGTTAGTACTGCTTTATAAGGTAATTTAAACCCTGCATTTAAAGTGGCTGTCTTGCTTGTTATTGTTGTGGAGCTAGTTCCTAGATCTCTATTCCAAAAATAGTAATTTACACCTTGAGGGTTAGGTCCATAATAGTTTGTTGTGTTATTACCAACTGTCAGTCTTCCAGTTGTAGACCAGTATTGTTTTGTTTTTGAATATATTTCTGCACTTGAACTTACATCTCCTGTAAGAGTAAGCTTGTTGCTTGAAGGATTATACATTATCCCTGGATCTGTTTTAGGTACCAAGTTTCCTGTTGCAGAATCTACAAACAATACAGGGTGTTCTGCATTACCACCGTCTGCGGCTACTGCCACTGTACTTGCTCTAGATGCTAGAGTTGCGTTAGCAGCAGGTGCTTCTTCTGTTCCTATAGCTTCAGATACAGTTTCTGCATCGAGTAAAGTTGTACCCCATACTCTAGAATCTATTTCATCTGTTACCAATTGACCGCTTGAAAGTACCACGACTGAATTGTCTGTTCCTGCAGCTAGTCCACCAAATATTCTACCTGTTGATGTTAAAACTCCTCCGGTTACAGTTCCAGTTGATGTTATATTACCAGGTGATCCTATACCCCCTGATGCAGTAACATGATTAAGTTGCGCATTCGATCCCGAAGTTACGACTTTTTTCCAATTTGGCATATTTTATTCTCCTAATACGGTTGGTAACAGATAATCTGCCCACTTCCCAATGTCGCCAAACATTAGGCCAATGTTAAGTTAATTTTTAGTTTGTTGTTCTAATTTAACAACTTGTGTATATTCTTCTTGCAATTTCATTGTAACAGTTGCAAATTGTTCTAATTCTTCTCCCTTAAAACTTACTTGTTTAAGTAAAGTTAAAAGATATCTAAGTTGATCGGAAGTAAGAGGGTGACTATATTTAGTACCCCCTACTGTAAATTTTCCGTTTGTCTTTAATCCCATTCTTGTTAGTATCCATTATAACTAGTTAGCATTTATTATGCATATATAAATATATCACCTGTATTAGTATCAACATGAATTGTACCATGTCCTTTACTTGATCCACCATATGTTGGATTTCCAGATGCTGCTGCTGTACTTACTTGTATTGTCCCTACATATGCATCTGCTGCAATATCAGTTGCACTTATTCCTAAATTATTATCTAATACCCATCTAGTTGTTGCTGTATCATATCCTAATGCATACCCTGCTCCAGCTGAATTTTGTACTATAATACCACCATCAGTTGCTGATGTTGATCCAGATGCAAATGTTGTAAATTTATCTTCTACTAATAAGTTAGTGGTTGCAACTGTTGTTAAATCACCGTTAACGGTTAAATCTCCAGTTACTATCAAATCATTTCCAATAGTAACAATATCATTACTATCACCAAAAGTAACAGACCCACCTAAATTACTATTCAATGCTGCTGCTATATGTGCTCCAGTAACTGTGCCACCTAATGAAGTTGCCGTACCACCTACTGTGATTGTTTCATTTGCTAATTGTGCATTTGTAATTGTATCATTGCTAATTGCTCCTGCAATTGCATCAGCTGTAATTGTGCCACCTAAACTTGTATCTGCTCCTGCAATAGTAATTCCATCATTTGCTAGTTTAGCATTTGCAATTGAGCCTGCTAAGTCACCACTTGCAATCGATGACCCTTTAATTGTTACAGCACCGGATGACACTGTAAAGTGATTGGTATCAAATGACGCAATACCTTTATTGGATGTTGTTGCGTCTTCTCCAGATACAGTACCATTAGAAGCTATATCAATTCCTTCTCCTGCTGTCAATGCTCCTACTACACCACCTGAACCAGATATAACTGCTGATCCTACTAATATTTCAGCTTGAGTAATTGAACCACCTAAACTTGTATCTACTCCAGCAATTGTTATTCCATCGTTTGCAAGTTCAGCATTTGCAACTCCTCCATTTTTAATTATAACTGCACCACTTGATACACTAAAGTTATCTCCATGGAATGAAGCAATACCTTTATTAGATGTTGTTGCGTCTTCTCCAGATACAGTGCCGTTAGCGGCTATGTCAATTCCTTCACCTGCAGTTAATGCTCCTACAACCCCTCCTGAACCAGAGATAACTGATGATCCTGCTAGTATTGTAGCCGTTGTAATTGTGCCACCTAAACTAGTGTCAACACCTGCTATTGTAATTCCATCGTTTGCAAGTTTTGCATTTGCAATTGAACCACCCAACATAGCATTTGTAACACCTGATGCTTTTACTCGTAAGGCATCTGAATTGATTTCAATAGAAGAATCATCAACACCTACACTCAATACTGTTCCTCCTCCACCTGCTAAACCTGCACCTGCTACTGATGTTGCTAATTGAGTTGCTGTAATTCCCCCGTCAGCTACTTTTACCCCTGCTGATGCAAGATTTAATGTAGATCCGTTTAAATCTAATGCTACTGTTGCGCCTGCAGAACCATTAAAAGTGAAATCTGCTATACCATTACCATCTACTAAACTGTTTGCTAATGAGTCTGCTGATATTCCTGTAAGACCTGATCCGTCTCCAGAAAATCCTCCAGATGCTGTTACTTGTTTAAGTTCGGCAATTGACCCCGATACTATAACTTTTTTCCATGTTGCCATATATTATCCTCTATTTTCCTGTGTTTCTTATATATATAAATATGCTATTAGTTTTTTTCTCTTTTAATTAGACTTACCTAAATAAAATTCATCATCAGTATTGCTATAATAGAACCCTCCAGCTCTAGCAGTTGGTGTAAATGTAAATGCTCCTAGTACCGTTACGCCTTCACTATTTGTTTTTATTGCATCAAAGCTACCAGAGCGTATTAGGAAGAAATCCTCTGTACCTGCACCTCCTTTTATATTTAATGCATTCGCAGTAATAGTAGCACTTGAACTTATTGTCCCAGAAGCTGTTATTTGACCTACCTCTCCCATGACATTTAAACTACCAGATAAAGTTGTTGTTCCATCATCACCTAAGTGTAATACTCTATGAGCGGCGCCAAATTCTAACCCTTGTCGGGAGAATTTATTTCTTATGTACCAGTCTGGTGTCTGGCTATTTTTTAGTTCTAGTGTTGCATTTCCATTAGCTGTAGATTCAAGTACAGCATTTACACTAGCTGCATCTCTAATATGTAATTGATATGAAGGGGTAGTTGGAGTGGAATCACCTATTTGCAATGTATCAGATTTTATATTACTTGATGCTATAATTGAATCGGCATGTATATCGCCACTCGAACTTATATTTCCTGATGCTGTTATGTGTCCATTAAATTTATGTGAATCTGATATCTCATTTCCAAATAAACTATCACCACTTGATGTTATGTTTTGAACCAAAATAGATGTAGAAGATGTTACAAATGAAGACGACATATGTTTCACTTCAAGTGATTTAGCAAATATAGTTCCACTTGAACTTATATTACCTGAGGCTGTTATATTACCTGTGAAGGTGTGTGTATCACCTGAACCATTTCCTAATACTGAACGCCCTGTGGAAGATATATTTCTTACCGATATACTACCACCTCCTGCTGTAGTAGACCCTGTTAAGTTACCAGCAAATGTATGTGATTCATTACCATTGTTACCTAGTGTTGCATTTCCATATATTTGTAATGAATCAAAGCCTGATATGTTTGATTGTCCTTGACCAGTATTTTTTCCTGTTAAGTGGCCTTTTATCGTAGCAGCTCCAGTTTGTGTAGTAGCTCCTGCAAAATGGAATCCACCACTTCCTGTCCATTCATGCTTCTGAGTTGAACCATTAATTGAGTAAAGTTGTTGACCTGCTCCACCTGCATCTGCAGCTAGATTAATAGACAGTTTACCGGTTACACCTGCAGGTGCAGATGATGCAACTGTCATTTTAATAGATCCTGCTTCACCTGATGTACGGTCATTTAAACTACCTTCTGACCCTGAACGCATAAGCCACCTTACTGATCCAAGTGTGTCACCAACATCTGCACCATCAAATAAACCTAATTTCTCACAAGCTTGTAGTATTTTAGCTTGAACATCCTTTTTACTTGCTAGTGTATTAAAAAAGGTTACTGCATCTGCATCACTTGTGTCGGCAGCTATTAATCCTGGAAAGGCTAAATTGATAGCTTGTGCAGTAACCACTGTACTACCTCCTGCAGTATAGGATAATACTAGCTCACTACCAGTGGCAGCAAATGCTGCATCCTTATTAAACGATTCAATATTACCTTCGGCGTTTATTTTCATTCCGATAAGTTCACTTCTTCGTCTAAATACATGTTCATCTGCAGCTACTTCAAATTGAGCTTGTGGATCTGTAGTACCAATACCTACCCTACCTGAGGTAGAACCTGAAAAGTATATCGAAGCTGCTTTAGAGCCTGACATAACAAATGATGTACCATCATCACCTTTTAAGTTAAACATTCTAACTGTAGCTGATGCAGTGTTAAATGCACCTATAGATGAGGTTACGGATGAAGTAAAGAATGATATACTTCCTGAAGAGATAAATATACCTGGTGATCCAACAAATGCTGCTTGACCAACTTCTAAAGATCCACGCTTACCGCTAACTTTACTTTTACCAATTAAGGTATCACCAGCAACTTGATAAGGTTTATCTAGTATTACTGTAGTTATTTGGGTATCTGAATCATCTGCATTTTCGCTTGGTGTTTTTGGTACCTGTCTGATTGTACCAACTACCATTTTACCAAATGGTGCAGTATCACCTTCACGCTGCCACATTAACATTGAACCATCTCCTCTTGGAGGTAGATTCATAGCTATTGGACTTTGCTCAGAAGCATTTGATATAGTAACTGCTGGTGCAAATGTAATATGATCATTGTGCCCACCTGCTAGTGTTAGCGATTTAGCTGTAATTGTTCCACTTGCGCTTATATCACCTGATGCAGTTACATTATTTGACAATACTATTGATGATGTAGTCTGTCCGTTACCTACTGTAATACCACCTGGGAAGGTGGATAGTGCTCTAATACCGTAAGTGGTACTATTAACTGGTAACCAAACTGAATTTCCTAAAATATTACCGTTTACTTTTAAGAACTCACTACCATTATCAGAATGTAGGTTTACTACCTCAACACCATCTCCACGCCTAATTTTTAGATTATATGCACCTTCATTTGCTATTGTAAATCCACGTCCAGCTGAATTGTCAGGATGTACTATACGTATACCTTTTGAAAAACTACCACTGGTAGCTTTAATATTACCTGATGCAGTTATGTGATGTGATGAGATTATATTACTACCACTTATAAAATTACCTTGTGTAGTTGATCCACTTACCCAGATATTTTTAGAGGCGGTAACACTACCTGAAACGTGGGTGTATACACTCATACCAACTTTCAATATACCAGTTCCTGGATTATATGTAAAGTTAGGAGAAGTATTTAATTTGTTAGCACCTGTTTGATTGTCTAGGAATGGTATAAAGCGTTGAGCATTTGTTTTATCATTTTCAGCATCTACTGAAAGTGTACCTGCATTAGCGAGTAGTCCAGTACCAGCTACCCCTGCTATAATATCTCGAATTGATTCCTTTCTAGATGTATTTGAATCATTTGCATCTATTATAGCAACTGAATCTGCAGCTACATCAACAGTTGCTGCTGTAAGCTCGTTAAGGTCTAAATCGAATACAATTGTTGAATCACCAGCTTGATTTGTGGTGAATGTACCTCCTGTTTTTATTCCATCACCAGCAGTTAAAGTTATAGTGGAATCATTAGCTGATTCACCACCACTCCCTGCTCCTTTACCATAACTACCTGTATGGTACACCCTTCCAGTTGCTGGATCTCTTACTAGAACACCGTATGTTGTCTGTGATGGGTTTTGAGATGCACTAAGATATATCAGGCCACTTGCACTTACTGCACCTTGTGCTGTAGCATCAACGCCTGCATAAGAATGACCACCAAGGGTAATTATATTTCCACCATTTCCTCCTGCTGTTGGTTCAACTTCTAATCCACCACCCTTGAAACGACCTAAAGCTGTAATATTTCCTCCTCCACCAGCATCAGCAGTTGCAACTATATTATAGAATGAACCTGAGTTAGCAACATTAATATACTCAAATGAACCAGTTCCACTTGAACTTATATTACCTGAAGCAGTTATATGACCATTATACGAACCTAACTTACCTACGCTCAATTGACCACTTGCGCTCACATTACCTTGTATTTGTAACTTTGTAGATACAGTCATATCTGTACCATCTACTTTCGAAGTACCTATACCAACATTACCAGTTTTAAAAACTGTTTGACTGTCACTTACTTTTACTACATTACCAGTACCTGCATCATCTGTATCACCGAGCGCTATTAGTAGAGTATTGCTACTAACCCTCCCTGAAGCTCTAAAAATATTTTCTCCATCCCAATCTCTCCAGGTAGTAATTTTTTCAGTAGCATTAGTTGGTGAGAAAGTGACTGCAACACCTGATTCACCAGTACCACCAAATGAAGCTACTGATGCATCGCCTGGACCTAAAGTCGGGTGAGGTCCTGTAAATCTAACTTTACCAAACGATGAAGTATTAGAAGCGGTTATATTACCTACAAATTTATGTGTATCATCAATCGAATTACCATGTATAGTATCACCTTCTTGAAACATAATAGATGTTGTAACAAATGTAGTGTGAAATTCTGAAGCAAATATCCTACCATATACTGATAAGGAACCTGTAATTTGAACGTTTTTAGATGCAGTTACTACACCTGCTCCATGGAACCATGGATTTAAAATAGTTGAGTTTGGTTGACCTGCTAAATAAACACTTGGATCATTTCCTTGGAATTGAGCGTTTTCAAATGTCGATATCTGATTAGCTATTCCGTTTTTATTTTTATACCTTGCCTCAATTGTATACTGATCGTTATGCCTAGTAATAGCAGGCATAGGTATTAATGTTCTCATAGTATTAGGAGTAAACCCTGTCTGAGATGGATCACCTTTACCTGAATTAACTTTAATATTAGCTAAATTCCAACTACCTACACGTAGAACAAATATAGGTTTAGCTTCAGTTGTGACTTTATTTTTAAATTCAAAGCTATTGCCAACAAATTTTTCACCTACTGTAATACCACTACTTCGTATAGTACCAATACGTTTACCTAAAACTGTTTCTTTAGGATTCATTTTATCAGTCGGGTCAATACCTGAACCGGAAATATAAATGTCAATTTCTGAAGGTCCGTTATTTGCTGCAGCTGCATCCCCGTGTGCATCAAACTCTACAAAATAGCTTGTGTTAGCTTGTAGATTTTTTTTATACTGATCTTTTTGACTAAAAGTAATATATTCAGCTCTATCAGATAAAGTGTTACCAGTGCCTGATATCTTAACTGAATCCATTAATATGCTATTATCTATAACTGTAGTTGGAGTGTAGCCTAAATTATTACCACCAGTTTGCCAATACGTACCAACTTTCTCTAAACCATCAAATATACCAAAATCTACAAATTCCTTTGTACTACCCTTTTCTGTCTGTCTAGAGTCGTCTAAATTTGCATTTGTACCTTCTATAGGAAATTCAGTAAGTTTAGTCATAGGACCTGAAGTTCGGTTGCTTCTAATGTATACTTCAACATCAGTTGCAATACCACATAAAGGTCTTAAGTTAGTAATAGTAAGATCAATATATGATGTCTGTTGTTCTACAGTTTTTTCTACTGAGGTTGTGGTTGTTGTATCAGCTGTCGGGTCTGTATACGCTATTGATGAAGAGGTTTCAGTCCAAGTTAATTGACCACCGTTCTTTGCATCAAAAGATCTAGCTGGATAATCAACAATATCCCCTCCTGGATTTATTGCTTTAATTATATATGCAGGTACCACTTCAGCCTCAGTAGCTGAGAGGACTGCACTAATAGTGGCATAAAACGCAGGCGCTCTATGACGGTTAGGGTTAGGGTATGGTATAGGGTTGCTTATATGATTTATCCCACCTGAGACATATATGTGACCACCAACCATACTAGATGAGAATCTTAAATTACCCGTATATACAGATAATTTACCAGAACCACCAGTGTAGGTTGGAGGCCAACCACTTTGTGTATCTGGAGTAGGTTCTTGTAATTTATCGTAGTAAAATTTTCCGTTATCAGACCCAGTCGGTTGCGAGTTATATGTTGGTACGTATGATCCAGATACAGTATAAGGTGATCCTGGGGTGCCGGGGTTTATTGAATAAACATCTTCAAATGTTTGGTATTGCCACGGTATTAACGTTTCAGAAACATTTATAGATGGAGCTGAGTCGTAGACTATGGTACCTGATATATCATCATTAGTTAGTTGAAGAACACTTGACCATCTAACGTTAGGTTTATCTTGACAATCTTCAGGAAGTGGGCACCCACATTCATCTATAATTGCTTCACCTACTAGTGATATAGCTGCAGGCCCAATTGGTGTATCACCATCTACATGTATACAAATTCTTACTGATATATTACCTTCTTTTTTCGGTAATAATTCATATGCTAAAGGGTTACCGTTTGCATCAACTACCTCAAACAAAATTTCAGAATTAATTGCAAACCGATTTCTTGGTGGTGCAAACTCAAATATATTACCACCAAGCTTTAGAATACTCGGTTTAGTTATTATATTAAAATAATATAAACTATAATCAGATGAGTCATTAATACAAACATCAAGTTTTAATAAACCTTTTGGAGCTGGTTTATTATTTATACGTGATACTACACCAGGGTAACTAGTAGTAGTTCCTGTTTTTGATTTTGATTTGTTTTTTGTTACTATATCTTCCATATACTTTTTCTATACCTAGCCTAATATAAATAAGTATGACAAAAGATTATTCGTGAGTAATTTTCGAGAAACCTGCAACCTTTTTTATATCTATAAGATTATCTACCACATCTCTTACTGAATCTAAATGACTTATTATCATAAGTAAATCGAACTGAGATTTTAAGAAGGTAAATAGCATAAATAGTGAATTAAGATTCTCTGAATCAAGATTTCCTAAACCTTCATCTATAGCTAAAAAGTTTGGTCTTGGTAGATTAGATATATTAACTAAAGCTGTTCTAATAGCTAATGACGATATAAACTTCTCCATACCAGATGTT
>TARA_R110002050_G_scaffold274283_3_pt1 | contig 13731 bp, 6 predicted proteins | sample TARA_R110002050 | Tara Oceans TARA_R110002050 (sample SAMEA4396988) | marine metagenome | biome: Polar Biome; feature: [DCM] deep chlorophyll maximum layer (ENVO:01000326); material: water (ENVO:00002006), including particulate matter (ENVO:01000060) such as... | depth 25 m
ACCTCCGGTCACCTCGGTACTTTTGCCAAGTAGCGAAATAGGAGATCATGCAGTTGATATACTATTGAAGCATATGAAAAAATATACACCAAGCTTTGAAAGAGTTATCCTGAAAAGCGATTTTGTTGTACGAAAATCCTGTGGAACACTATGATTTTTTTACAGCTATTAGCCAAACCGGTTAGGCATAAATCAGTCAGCTTATATTGAAAATTGCACAAATCATAGCTGAAACTTTGAAGTGACAAGTGTCACAGAGCAGGTAGGAACTAATTAAAGTATGAATGACGACAATTAATTTAAATAAGTACAATTGAAAACATTTTATTCTGAGCTTATAGAAAACTATTCAAATCAATTCATCTTTCAAGTCTTAGCTTGAGAGTAAATAACACGGTATGTTATATTAAACCATTTAATTACTAAACTATGAAGAAAAAAAAAATCGTTCTGATTTTACTACTAGTTGCATTTGTAATTCAGAATATTTATGCTCAAACAAGAAGCATAAGTGGTGTTGTCACGGCAAATGAAACCGGAGATCCACTAGTTGGCGTTACTGTTTTTCTAAAAGGAACGACAGCAGGGACGGCAACGGCCGCTGATGGTGGATATTCACTTCAAGCAAAAGAAGGAGATGTTCTCGTTTTCCAGTTTATTGGAATGGAGAGTAAAGAAGTTGTTATTACAGATCAAATTAATCTCAATGTGGGATTAGACGCGTCGAATGTTGCACTAGATGAAGTAGTTGCAATAGGATATGGAAGTGTTAAACGGAAGGAACTTACCGGTGCAACTGCTTCTGTCTCTTCTGATGAACTTACAAAAGACCGGGTAGTTACTAGCCTTGCTGATGCATTGAAAGGTAAAGTTAGTGGTGTTCGAATTACACAGAATTCAGGAGGGCCTGGTGCGGGAAGTACGATTAACATTCGTGGTGCCACATCGGTATTTGGAGACAATCAACCTCTTTATGTTGTAGATGGTTTTCCGGTTGAAAACTTTGATCTTAACGCGGATGATATTGCTTCGATAGATGTATTGAAAGATGCGTCATCTACGGCGATATATGGTTCGCGTGGTGCAAATGGGGTAATTATAGTTACCACCCAAAAGGGAAAGAAAGGAAAACCTCTGATTGAAGTAAATGCAAAATTCGGCGTTTCCGACCTATCAAGGAGAGTGGACATGATTGATAACGTTGAATGGGTTAAACAAATCTATGAACAAAACTTACGATACACTAAGGCAAATAACTTTAGTGGAACAATGTTTGACCATCTGGATTATTATCAGGATATAGAGGGAAATATATGGACTTTACCGAAAGAAGATTTCTATGGAAAGCCTCATCCATATAAGAATCATGAAAATTACAGAGACTCTACGAATACCGACTGGCAGGATGTAACCTTAAGAACGGCGAAGTTGCAGGACTACCGAATCAATTTTTCAAGCGGAACTGAGCGTTCATCATATAATATTAGTTTGAACATGGTTGACCAGGAAGGCCTTGTTCCTAACAACAAAGTTCAAAAAATTATTGGGCGTTTTAATATGTCTCAAAGATTTACCGATCGTTTAGAAATAGTTTCAAATACCTACTTTACGAAAGAGAAAGACCAGGGATTTAGAGACGTTATCAATATAATGCTATTAAGACCTTCGGTTCAACCGGCAGAGGGTGAATGGGACAGTAGGAATATTCCCGGTTATAATGACCTTGGTTTACTTTATGGTCCTGTCGAACAAACTGAAGCAATTGATCGGGATACCTATTCTTCCATTTTCCAAACAAATCTTTCCTTGAACTACGATGTTACTCATAAATTGAGATTGGTTGTTGGTGGCAGTTATCGCACCTTTAGTGTTGACCGTGAGTTTTATACACCAAAAACAACCCCTTATGCATACAGTTTAGGAGGTGTTGGCGAATATAGAAGCGATGCTGTTCAAGGTGTAACCAACGAAAATTATCTTACCTATACAGAAACAGTAAATGATCATAAAATTTCAGTAATGGCTGGTAATTCGCTGGAATGGAATGAGCATAAATGGTTTGGTGTGCAAAACAGATCTTTTGATTTAGAAAATTTAGCTTTCTATGGGATGAATGGTGGTACAGAACCTCAAATTCCTTATCTGGGTAATCTCCAATCGAGTTTGGTTTCATTTTATGGTAGGATTAATTACAACTATAAGGATAAATATTTTCTGAGTGGTACTGCACGTGCCGATGGTTCTTCGAGATTGGCCGTTGATCACAAATGGGACTCATTTAAATCTGTTGGAGTTGCATGGCGTTTGTCTGAAGAAGCTTTTGCAAAAGATATTATGTGGTTTCCAGCTACCAAAATTAGGGCTACCTGGGGTGTTGCCGGAAAGCAAACCATCGATCCATATCAATCGCTTTCTGCCATTGAAACCGGCACCGGTACTGCCAACGGTGTTGGCCTCGCCCAGCTGGCATACCCTGTGCGAGTCGGAAATCCTAACCTGAGTTGGGAACAAAATGAAGAAATTGATTTTGGTGTTGATATGTACTTTGATGATGGAAGATATAGTTTAACGGCCGATGTATTTAGAAAAACAACTGAAGATTTATTGCTTAATCTTCCCGTTCCTAACTACACAGGATTTGCAAGCAGAGCTTCCAATTTTGGAAAATTGCGTAACGAAGGATTGGAAATACAAGTAAATGTTTCCCCTCTTGAGGGCAAATTTAAATGGGAATCATCACTAAACTTTACTTTTGCCCGTTCAGAAGTAATGGAAGTTGGAGAGCAAGGAGAGCTTGTACTTTCCGGTATTGGGATTCTAAGAGAAGGCGAAGCAATTGGAGAATGGTATGGTTATCAGCAGGAAGGAATTTGGCAATCTCAGGCTGAAATAGATGATGCTGTTGCGAACGGATTTTTAAGACAGTTGGGGGTTTCTGCCCGCGATTTGGAACCAGGTCGTACTAAATTTGTGGACCAGCTTACTGTTGACACAGATGGTGACGGAATACCGGATGCAGGCGATGGTGAAATTAATGCTAACGATCGTGTTTTACTTGGTAAATCAAGTCCCGATTTTACAGGAGGTTTCTACAATACTTTTTCTTGGAAAGGATTCTCCTTTAATGTCGGATTCCAGTATAGTCAAGGTGCCAAAATATACAATAGTAATAGGGTGGATTTCGAAGCTGGTCGTGGTTATGCAAATCAAACTGCAAGAACAGCCGATCGTTGGGTGCCCGAACTTTATTCCTATGATCCGGCTAACCCCAATGACCTGACACTGGTTAGACCAGGTAACTTTAGCAATTTAATCAGAAAAGTATCAGGTAATGTTGAAGATCAAATGATTGATCGTAACCTAGAAGATGGGTCTTTCATTCGTTTAAGTGACATTTCTATAGCTTACGATCTACCAGCGACGATAACAGAAAGAATGGGGATTTCCAGTTGTCGCTTCTTTGTTACAGGACAAAATTTAAAGTTATGGACTAAGTATGAGGGGTATGATCCGGAAGTGAATACCGGAGCTTATCGTTCCTTACTTCCCGGGGTTGATTCAGGTGCTTATCCCAGAGAGAAAACCATCGCTCTTGGCTTAAAACTAGTGCTGTAGATAATTTCGTAATAGTAGAAATTAAAAAAGAATATAAAGATGAAATCAAAAATATTAATATTAATTGCAGTCGTTCTTTTATCAGCTTCTTCTTGTGAAGACTTTCTGAAGGAAGAACCAAAGTCGCTTTTGTCAAGTTCAACTATCTTTACAACTGAAGATGGTTTAGTTGCTGGGATTCTTGGGGTATACGATGGTCTGATGGGATTTTATACCTGGGAAGCTTCAGGTGCTATGTACCTTGGCACCGATGAAGGATGTACTAAATGGGGATCGAGCTTTAGGGCTGATTTTGATTCTTATTCCTGGAGTACTGAATCGTACTATTTAGCACATTTCTGGCATAATCATTATACCATTATTATGCGGGCAAACCTGTTAATTCGGGATGCTCCTGAATCAAGTATTGAGCCGGAAGTTGTTGACAGAATTGTTGCAGAAGCTAAATTTTTAAGGGCTCTTGCTTATTTTCGGTTAGTTCAACTTTGGGGACCTGTTCCCATCACTCTTGGTAGCGAAGCGGAAGAGTTACCACGTGAGCCTGTCGGCAAAGTTTATGCGTTAATTGTGCAAGATTTGATTGATGCGACACAACCCGGAGTACTGCCAGTTGAAAAATCTGCTTCTCATGCTGGGCGTGTCACTCATTACGCTGCCAAAACCTTATTGGGCAGAGTATATTTAACCATGGCCAGTTACAAAAAATACGGAACTACATTTGAGGGTCTAATGAGCGAGGCTGGAAAATCTGACTATGGTTATCAGACTTCACTAACTGAAAGTACAATTGAGCTGTATGGGAAAGCAGAAGTGGTATTAAAAGACATTATTGATAATGGGCCTTATGAACTTCTGGATAACTACGCCGATATCTTTGTGATTGAAAATAAGAATTTAAATCCCGAGAGTATTTTTGAGGTTCAGTTTTCTGAAGAAAAAGGTGCAGGGTGGTCGAAAGATCTGGGTTATCCCTGTTGGCCACCATTTGGAACCGATTTAACGTCATGGGCTGGCCACACCAATAATAAAGGCATTCCTTCATTAGTCCTTTTTTATGCACAGGAAGGAGATCAGCGTTTGGAGTATAACATGCCATCCAACTATATCGACTTATGGAGCTCAAATCCGGCTGAAAGATTTTTTGTTGAAAGAACTGACGAGCCGGATGACCCTTCAAATTATATGAATATGGTTAATAATAATGGAAACTTTTATGCGTATGGGGGATTTGGTAAATATAGGTGGGGGCCTGAACCATTTGTAAGTCATGGATACGCAGGTGGGCAAGACGTTCCAACAAATGGAATAATGATGCGATACGCCGATGTGTTGCTTATGTACGCAGAAGCAAGCCTGGAAGCCAATGGAGGTGCAACGCAAGACGGTCTTGACGCCGTCAACCAAATCAGGAACCGTGCTCGTGGATTTAATATTGCCCCATCGCAAACTCCTGAATTTCCTAACCTTACACTTTCAGAACTAACCTTGGATGAAATCATGGATGAAAGGGTGCGCGAACTATGTATTGAGCATTATCGTAAGTTCGACCTGTTAAGGACAAATAAATTACAGGAAGCCATTCTTACACGGAAGCCAACTAATGATCCCAATATGACAGGTCCTATTACAATTGATGATAGTAAATGGTTATATCCAATTCCACAGACAGAAATAGACATTGTTGTGGATAAAGGATTGTTATGGCAGAATCCGGGTTATTAAGGAAAATGTTTTTCATCACGTGAAGATGGATTTCAATTTAAAAACTTACTGCTTTATCTTATACAAACTTTAAATAGAATCGAAATGAAACGAGTATATAAGAATATATTTTTCTATATCATCCCCATCCTGTTGATGTTTTCTTGGCTTGGGTGTGAAGATGATACAGTTGACCTAAATACTTCAGAATTGGAAGTGAAGATTGTTGAGGCAATCGATTTTTTGGTTGGAAAAGAAGAAGGTGACGAGCCAGGATACTATTCTAATCAGACTATTACAAAGCTTCAGAACAGAATTGAATGGGCACAAGCAATTTTAACCGATCCTGCACATCAAAAGGAACTGGATAATGCAATTTTGGTAGTGCAATCAGGAATGGATGACGTAACTTCTTCTGAGATTTTTGAGAAATATCCTAAAATAATCCCAGGAACAACATCAATTAAATCGCCTGCAAATATAGCTTATGCCCCCCTTGACGAATTCACGGTTGAATGCCGTTTTAAACCAGCCAGTTTGACCAGCAATAGTGGCTTTGGGACAGAATCGTATGCACACATTTTTTGTACAGATCACCAATATGTGGGTGCTAACACAGGGGGTTACGCTTTAAGATATTATACTGAAGCAACAGGAGATGGTGGTTTTTTACAGTTCACTATTGGAATTGGGAATAATGCTCCGTGGTGGTCAAATGTTAATGCAGGTTATCAATTTGAGGATTTGAATAAATGGTATCATGTGGCTGTTACATACAATGCTTCAAACCTTGTTGGTAAAGTTTACATTGATGGTGTTTTAGCCGGTGAAGGTACATTTCTTGGGCCAATGGTACATGATATGGAGAATGGTGGACCTGTCTTGGGTATAGGTTATTCTCCTGCCTGGGATAATGACTTGTGGAAAAGAAGAAGTAATGTTGATGGGCAAATCATCGATTTCAGAATTTGGGGGGAAGAACTAAGTGAAGCTGACATTAACGCAAGAAAAGATGATTTCTTAAGTAATGTAAGCCAATATCCAACGCTTAATGCTTACTGGCCCTTAAATGCACAAAAAGGGAATCCGATGTTGGATGCCACCGGAAGGTATGGGTTGAATGCAGAAGGAGTGGAATGGATTGATCCAAACTAAAACGACACATAAGTTTAGTTAGATGAAATATGTAAAAAAGAGGCTGTCGCAAAGGGTCTTTTTGTTTAGTCTTTGTGCAGCCTCTTTTAGTTTTTTACTTCAAAATTACTTATTAAATGATACTCTACTCTAATAAATTAGCCCTTTACTTTCTTTTAATTTTCATTGGTATGATTTGTTATTCTTGTGGGAAAGATTCAATCTCGCCGGAACCTGATCCCGATGAAAAACCAATACCAGATCTGGAACCCGATCCATTTGAGAGAGTTGTATTCGAAGCAAAAGAGTTTGAATTTTCTGAAGAGTATTGGTGGCCGGAACAAAAAGTTCCACAGAAATTAATTACTTGTCAGGTTGTCGGAAGCAATTATCCTGAACGAATTCTTGCAGAATCTCTTTCGGGTATCGCAGCAAAGGCAGTTAACGAAGGTAAGAATGATGAGCTGGTCTGGATTTCGGTAACTACCCCTGCTTTGGATGAATGGTATAACAGAACAGTAAATCGACTAAATATTTCGGCTAATCAGACTATGAATGTTTGGCAGTTGCTAGATCATTTGACAGCAAAGGGGCTTGTGAGTGGATATGTTGTGTACGATTATGACAATGGAGCTGGAGGTATGTACACGAAACGCGATGATATGGATAATTCCGCCAATATAGCGACAGCCGTTGCTGGAGTTATAAATGCAGCTGTTGTTGACCGTTCACTGGAATCTAAAATGCTTGACGCACAACTCCTAAACCGGTTTGATGCTTCAAGTGATGCAACATACACAGAAGTTTATGAACACCTTAAAAGTGCGATAAATCATAATTTGATAATGATGGTCGATCCAAAAGCCCCACACCACAGAGATGTAGCCATCGCCCATAATAGTATGGTCATAGATGGTTCTTCCAATAGCGATATGGATTATTTCTTTGGGAAAATGAGGCTTTCATCGCCTTTATTAGGTTGGGGGTTTAGTGATGAGTTTGACTTTACCAGTAGGGCTTCAAAGACAGGCATGATTACAACTGCCAGTAACTGGTGTTGGAATTTGCCCTTTTTGTCTGCCGGATCAAAAGAATATCAAACAAAAAAGGTAAAATCACTGCACCCAAAAGATATAGATTGGGAGAAAGATGGGCATTTCCACAGTTTTATAATGAGTGACGGGGACAACATGCAGTGGATGGAATTGAATTTTACGCATCATACAGATTATTGGGCAAATGCGAATAATGGATCGTTCCCTTTTGGATGGACAACATGTGGAGGACAAATGGCAGAGATGCTTCCGGTCACTTTAGATTTCATTAGCGAAACTCAGCCTGATAATGTTTCTATTATTGAATACGGTGGTGGTTATCATTATCCTGATTTGTTCGGTGAACGAACAAATACAGAACTTGCGCTTCGTACACATGCAAAGAAGGTTAATTTACATATGCAGAGAAATGGAATAAAAGTATTTGGGTTTATATGCAGTGACCTGGACAGTCCTGAAGCAAAATTTGCGTATCAAATTTATGCTGAAGAGTTGGAGGATTTAACCGGAATGATTGCGGTTCAGTATGCACCGTACGAAGGAGGAAATGGTGAAATACACTGGGCTACCGACAGTAACGGAAGGCACATACCGGTTGCGACATCAAAATATTCATTATGGGCTAACTTAAATCACGAACGCGCTGGGGATCCCGATAAAATAGCAAGTCTTATTAATCAGGAAGCACTGCAAGCAGCAGCAACTCAGAGTGTGGCAAATAGCCTGACGATGGTTCATGCATGGTCGGAGTTTGCAAATGACAATGGACTTACAGCTAGGGGGCTAACTCCCGTTAAATGGACGGTGGATAAACTCAATGAAAATATTACAGTTATTAATACTGAAGAAATGCTTTGGAGAGTTCGTATGACGCACTACCCGGACGAAGTTTTACAGATAGTTAATGAGCAATAATACTTAATTTATAAAACAAGAGAATATGAAGTTCTTAAATGCCATTTTCGCTATAATTATCTTAGCGTCTTGTTCTTCAGAACAAAGCACTGATTATTCAATGCAAAGTCTAGAGTCGGCCTATTGGTGGCCACAACAAAAATCTCCTTCTGCAATATTGGAATTTAAAGAGAGTTCTGATTATAATGAGAATACTCTTGTTTACTCTTTAGCAGGTCTTATGGCTCAGGGCGTTAACCAAGGCGAAACCGATAAGATGATTTGGATGCAAACTTCGAATAGAAGTTATGAAAAATGGTATGAAGGATTGCAAAGCAGGCTTAATCTTCAAATTCATGATGAATACAATGCAGAACAATTATTGGCAGAATGTATAAAAGAAATTGATATTAAAGGATATGTCTTATTCAAAAAACCTGAATCATTTGACTGGTATAAATATAATGCAACAGATGATGAATCCTACAATGTTGCATGTATGTATGCAGGAGTACTAGGTGCGGTAACGATAGAAGAAGGATTAGAGGAAATGGCTATAAAAGCTGGACTTAAGATGCTTAAAGATGCCAGAAGTATATCATCGAATGAGTGTTTTAATGAATTGAAAGACCAATTGAACAACAACTCAGTAATGACAATGCACCCTGCTTATCCGAATTTAAGAGACTTTGGAATCGCGCACAAATCTCCAATAGGATTTGGGGTAAATGATTATGTGTCAAAAATCCTTGAGTGGACCAAGCCGGGCTCGCCTCTTTTAGGTTGGAATATTGGTGGCGAAAGCGAATTTGTCATTCCTTCCACTTTTTATGGAATTATCAATACGGCAAACAACTGGTGCTTAAACTACCTTATTCTTTCTTCAAATTCAATCAATGAAGAACTTCCAAAATTTAAAAGTGTTGACCCATCAACCATAGACTACGAGAAAGGCAATCATTTTCACTCTTTCTTAATGAGCGACGGCGACAATATGCAGTGGACAATAGGTTCTTTTGTTTTATCAGATTCTTATTGGGCTAATCCTTATTTAAGCAGTGTTCCTGTTAGTTTTACTTCTTGTCCCTCAAATATATCAATGATGGCGCCTGATGTTTATAAAGAAATGGTAAGAACTCAAAAAGATGGCATTTCTGTAGTTGAATATGGCGGAGGTTATCACTATCCTGACTTATTTGCTTCGAAACGTGGAGATGAAGCTCCGGTAATAATGCGGGATTTTGTAAGAAAAGTACATGTCCACATGAAACGAACAGGAACTAAAGTTTTCGGGTTTATTGCCCATGATCTTGACAGCAAAGCAGCTATGGAAGCTTACCAGGTCTATGTGGATGAACTCGAAGATATAGCAGGTATAGTGGCAGTACAATATGCTCCATATCATGGCGGGTTAGGCGATGTCTATTGGTTCAAAAACAAAAAAGGAATAGAAATCCCTGTGGTCACAGCTAAATACTCTATGTGGAAAGACCTGACGATGATGGAAGATTATGCTGGAAATCCAAAAACACTGCCTGCAAAGATAAACAGAGATTTAGAAAAAGATAAAACTGATGGTAAAAAAACTTTTTCGTGGACTTCTGTTCACGCATGGTCTAAGTTTCACAATCCTTCTTATCCAAATAATCCTGGAGAACTGGCAGCCGGAGTTTCCCCTGTAAAATGGACTACCGATGAATTGTTAAAAGATATCAATGTGGTTTCGATAGAAGAACTTATTTGGCGACTAAGAATGGAGCATAATCCTAAAGAAACTAAAGAGGTTATAAAGCATTGGAACTAAAAAGAGATATTAAACTTCTAATTTAATGGCATATGAAACGAACAGCAATAGCTATTTTCCTGATTATTTTTTCTACATATTCATTTGGGCAGGCCAATCTTCTTGTTAAAGAGGCTATAAAACAAAACGAAGGTGCAAATGATATTGAAATTAGGGCAGCTAATTATTATAAATACCGCTCAGATGGAAAACCCGGCAGGGGAGTTGTTGTGAAATTCAATAAGACCAGATTCAAAGGGAAGGGAACAATTGAAGTTGATTATAAAGGTCAAAAAGAAGTGTTTGAATTGAATTCACAAGAGGGGCTGGAATCCTATGAATTGCTTTTATTTCCAGATATTGCGAAAGATGAATCAGCAGATGTTAGAATATTAATCCATTCAGATGAAATAGCCCATTCCGAAACTATCAGTATCCCTTCATTCAGGCATTGGGAAGTGCTCATTTACCCTCACTCACATGTCGATATTGGTTATACAAACACCCATGCCAATGTAGAATTGATTCACACAAGAAATGTAGTGAACGGCCTTGAACTGGCAAAAAAAACAAAAGACTACCCCGATGGGGCAAAGTATAAATGGAATCCGGAGGTTATCTGGCCTGTTGAAAGGTATTTGGCCAAAGCAACAGAAGAAGAAAAACAGGCGATAATGGATGGTATAAAAGATGGATATTTGCCACTTGATGCTGGATATGTAAATCTAAACACCACACTTGCTAGCGAAGAAGAATTGTTCGAGTTTTTCAGGCAGGGACAAGAGTATAAAAAAAAGACAGGGCAAAATATAGAAACCCTTGTACAGGTTGATATACCAGGTATGACCTGGGGAATGATTCCGATTGCTTCTAAATTGGGCATAAAATATGTGTTCTCCTTTAACAATGGTTATGACCGTGTCGGCTGGTCAACCGACCACAATTTTAAACCCTTTTGGTGGTCCGATAAGCAAGGTGAAAACAAACTTCTGTATCTTCAACCCGGAAGCTACAATCCCGGGGCATTAATCAAGGGCAAGTATTTTTGGCCTGAAATGGCCGGCCAAACCGACCCTGATAAACTAATAGAAATTGTAAAAACAGATAATCCGCGCGAGAATTTTATCGATTCCTACCTGGACGAAAAACTGCCTGAACTTGAAAATGCTGATTATTATCCTTATACGATATTTCCAATGTCATGGGCAATGGCCGATAACACCCCGATTGATGCTGACCTTCCTGAAGCAGTAAAAAGCTGGAACGAAGAATATGCTTACCCGAGATTGAAGATTGTAAGTGCTACCGAAATTATGCGTGAGTTCGACGAACGTTACGGTGATCAGCTTCCAACGTACAAAGGCGACTTTACTGAATTTTGGACAGATGGGGGAGCCGGAACAGCAGCCAAACAAACAGCTCAAAACAGGGCTTCAAAAGAACGATTGGAACAGGCTGAAACACTTTGGACGATGCTAAAGACCAGCGAACCGGCCCCACGAAAAGAGTTTAATGAAGCCTGGCGGAATATACTAATGGGAAGCGAACACACCTGGTGTTACATGAATCCCTATAAGGAACCGATTAATAGCGACATTTTAGAAACAAAGTTTGCATTTTTCGATAATGCAGAGAATGAAAGTAAAGAATTACTATTGAGAGTTTTGCCTGAAGCAGATGGCGAATATGTTGCCGTATTTAATAACTTGTCGTGGAGCCGGGGTGGTATTGTTCGATTACCGGCAGAAATGGTACATGATTATAATGGAATTATTGATGGTAGGGGCAAAAATCTTAAAGCCCAAAAACTAACAACTGGTGAATTAGTTTTTATGTCTGAGGATGTGCCGGCTTTCGGTTCAAAAAAATATTCGCTGACACAAAAGGCTTTATTGGGGGCAGGTTCATTTGTAAACGACAATGTACTGGATAATGGGATTGTACGAGTTGAGGTAAGTGAAAAAACGGGCGATATTGTAAGTTTAAAACTGAAAGATACCGAATTTGTGAATCCTGATGCAGATTGCGCTATCAATAGCTTCAGGTACTTAAAAGCCGATGATAGTCCTGATAAAGCGTTTGCCACAACCAACATTCGAATTAGCATTAAGGAAGATGGCCCTTTAATGGCAACGTTACGTATTGAGGCCAATGCAGAAGGTTGTAACAAGCTGGTTAGCGAAATAACAATATACGAAGGTCTCGAAAATGTTGAGATAAAAAATATTGTTGATAAAATTGCCACTGTTGAAAAAGAAGGTGTACACTTCGGGTTTGCATTTGATGTGGATAATCCAAAATTGGTTGCTGACATACCATGGGGAACAATGGAAATTGAAAAAGACCAATTGCCGGGAGCCAACCGTAATTGGATTACCTTACAACGCTGGTTAGATATTGCAAACGGTGAAAAGGGAGTAACGTGGTGTCCCATTGAAGCGCCATTGTTTCAGGTTGGTGAAATAACAGCTAACATATTAGGGGCTGCAACTGAGTCTGAACAATGGATCCGAAAATTATCGCCAAGTGGGACGATATATTCCTGGGCATTAAATAACCACTGGCACACTAATTTCCAGTTAAGTCAGGGAGGAGAAATCGTATTCCGATATCATATTTTACCGCGATTAAATGAAGCTGGTTATGCCCGGCCAAATCAATTTGGTATTGAGCAACACCAGCCACTTGTCGCCGCAAAAGTGAACAAAAACTTCAAAAACAAACAGCTTTTGGAACTTGACGGAAGTCCGCTTGTTCTTTCGACTGTATTTAAAACCAGCGAAGATGGAAAATATGCCCTGTTGCGATTACGTTCCATATCAGCTATCGATGAACAAATTGATCTCATCTGGCCTGATAAACATCCCAGCATTGTTCAGTCATATGATATTGACAGTGAGGACGGAACTGAACTCAGGAGTAATAGGGTAATTGTTCCTGCAAATGATTTTATCACACTCAAAGTAGTGTGGTAATAAAATGGAACGATCAAAACACTTCCCATTGATATTTGATGTAAACGTGAGCATTGCAATTAGTTTAAAATGAGAAAATTATATGAACTCTAAAATATTCAGCATGAAAAAATTGACCTTATTGATAATAGTTATAATTTCATTTACGGGGGCAGTTTCTGGTCATTTACCTGAAAGAATGATAACGTTTTCGTACAAGAAGCCATACGAATACCAAATGATTAACGGACACTATAAGGTAAATGCTGTAATAAAAGCGAGTAACTGGGTGGAAGGAGACGTTGTTAGGTTCAATGAGGAAATGCTCCAAGTTAAGCAAATTGAAAATGGAGATATTCAGATTGCCCTGCCATTAATCGGCAACCCCGGTTTTCTAAAGATTACTCAAAAGGGGAACAAAAATGAATTGGTTCAGGAACAATATTTTGAGCCGTTAATTCCAGCCGATTGGGATTATTTTACCGGCGGGAAAGTGCATCTTATTGTTTCATCGCATCAGGATATTGCCTGGATGAATACGCCCGACAGCTGCCGCATGGAACGTGTGCACGATATTGTAATTCCTGCACTTGAT
>TARA_R110002050_G_scaffold299336_1_pt1 | contig 13714 bp, 10 predicted proteins | sample TARA_R110002050 | Tara Oceans TARA_R110002050 (sample SAMEA4396988) | marine metagenome | biome: Polar Biome; feature: [DCM] deep chlorophyll maximum layer (ENVO:01000326); material: water (ENVO:00002006), including particulate matter (ENVO:01000060) such as... | depth 25 m
TTCATTCGGATTTCCCCATTCATCATACTCACCAGTTGTTAGAGGAATAGAGTCATCTAGCATGGTAGTCACTACATCCACAAAGGGTACCGCTGCAATTATACCCTTATAAATATCGGGTTGCATATTAATAATAGCTCCCATGAGCAAGCCACCTGCCGACCCACCCATAGCATATAAATGCTGGGCACTGGTCATTTTCTGTTCAATTAAAAATTTCGAACAATCTATAAAATCGGTAAAGGTGTTTTTCTTTTTCAATAGTTTACCATTATCATACCATCTACGCCCTAAATACTCCCCACCTCTTATATGTGCAATGACGTAAACAAAACCACGATCTAGTAAACTTAAACGAACGGTAGAAAAATAAGGGTCTATTGTTGCACCATAAGAACCATATGCATATTGTAATACGGGTGTATTTTCATTTAAGTCCGTATCTTTTCGATAGACTAATGACATAGGTATCTTTTCGCCATCGCGCGCTGTAGCCCACAAACGAAGTTCTAGATAGTTTTCCTTATCAAACTTACCACCAAGTACTTCCTGCTCTTTTTTAACATCGTTTTCTTTGGTTCTCATATTAAAATCAATAACCGAACTTGGTGTTGACATTGAATTATATGAATACCTTAAAATTTCGGTATCAAAATCAGGATTACTACCTACAAAGGCTGTATAAGTTTCACTTTGAAATGGTAAAAAGTATTCCTCTGTACCGTCCCATTTAATTATGCGAATCTTATTAAGTCCGTTTTCACGCTCTGAAAGCACATAATATTCTTTAAAAATATCAATATCTTCTAATAACACTTCTTCGCGATGAGGAATAAACTCCTGCCAATGCTTAGATGTTGTTTCTAATTCAGAAGAGCGCATTAACTTAAAATTCTCAGCCTTATCCTTATTTGTTAAAATATAGAAGTAATTCGCATAATGAAAAATAGTATATTCTAGACCTCTTTTTCTTGGTGAAAAAACCACAAACTCCCCATCAGGGTTATCGGTAGGTAAAATCTGAAACTCAGAAGTTAATGTACTGAACGAACCTATCACAAAATATTTTTTCGACTTTGTTCTATAAACAAAAGTGCTAAATGTATCATCTTCCTCATGAAAAATCAGAACATCTTCAGAGGTAGGCGTACCTAACTTATGCTTAAAAATTTTATCGGAACGAAGCGTAACTGGATCTTTTCTAGTATAAAATAAGGTCTTATTATCATTTGCCCATACTCCATCGCCTGTTGTATTTTCTATTTTATCTTTTAAAACGACACCAGTTTCTAGATTTTTTATCTGTAATGTATATTGTCTTCTTGAAATGGTGTCTACACCAAAAGCTGCCAATTTATTATCAGGACTGATTGCAATACCACCAAGACTAAAGTAATCGTGCCCCTTCGCCATTTCATTGCCATTGAACATTATCTCCTCAATAGCTTCTAAACTGTGCTTAAATCTAGAATAAAGTGGATACTCCCCTCCTATTTCATAACGAGTACTATACCAATAATCATTCAATTTATAAGGTACAGAAGAATCATCCTCTTTAATTCTACCTTTCATTTCTTGAAATAAATTCTCTTGAAAATCTTTGGTATGTGCCGTTAGCGTTTCATAGTATGAATTTTCAGACTCTAGATATGAAATAACTTCTTCATCTTCCTTGTCATTAAGCCAATAATAATTATCCAATCGAACATCATCATGAATGACTAATTCTTTTTTTACTTTTTTCGCTTTTGGCGGATTCTTATGACTCATATTTAATTAATTAATAAACATGTAAAAATAAGACTAATTCGCAGATGCCCTTTTAGAAAACTTAAAAACAAAAAATGGGCTCCATTTTTATTATTTTTACACTCTAAATCTAAAAATTAAATTATGTTCGGAGATATGATGGGAATGATGGGAAAACTTAAAGAAACCCAACAAAAAGTGGAAGCCACAAAAAAAAGATTAGACACGGTTATAATTGAAGAAAAATCAAATGATAGCCTATTATCGGTAACTATCACAGCCAATAGACAGATAAAAAAAACAGTAATAGATGACAGTCTTTTGGAAGATAAAGAACAATTGGAAGACTACCTCATCATGACCATTAATAAAGCTATCCAAAACGCAACTAACGTTAATGAAGCAGAATTAGCAGCTATTGCAAAAGAAGGAATGCCCAATATTCCTGGTATGGATTCTCTTTTCAAATAAACAACATGTAACGGTAAAAAATTTCTCTTTTGAATTTCTTATCTTTAGAAGAAAGATTTCTTCTATGATCGAATTTAAACAGACAAAAAAAGATAATTACCGCTTTCTATTGAAATCACAAACAGGTAAAACTCTTTTAAGAAGTATACCTTTCCCTTCTAAAGACTCAATGGAATCTTCCTTAAAAGCACTAAAGAACAAGGGCATTAACTTTAAACTATTTGAACGAAGAACTAACACAGATGGTAAATTTTTGGTAGAATTAAAAAATACCGGTGGCGAAATTATTGGATTGAGTGGCCTTTATTCTTCTGAAGCTGGTATGGAAAATGGAATTTTAAACATTAAGAACAGCCTTGAATCTGGCCTAGAATTAACCTTAAAAGTTCATTAATTGTTTTATGAGTTCATCATGCATGGCATCGGTATAGTCTAAATGGGTTACCATGCGTAATTTCCCTTGTCCCATTCCAATTATCAAAATATCTTTTTCCTTTAGTTTATTCACAAAAGTATCACTTGTCATAAAAGACTCGTCTATTTCAAATATGACAATATTAGTTTCAATTGGCTCCACCTTTTTTATAAATGACTTTGCTGACAATGCTTTCCCAATCTCCTCGGCTTTTTTATGATCTTCTGCTAAACGTTCAATATGATTATCTAAAGCATAAATAGCCGCAGCAGCTAAAAATCCTGATTGACGCATTCCACCACCAAAAATTTTACGAATTCGAATCGCCTTATCCATTTGCTCTCTGGTGCCCAATAAAATTGATCCAACCGGGCAGCCAAGACCTTTGCTTAAACATACACTAATAGTATCGAATAATTGACCATATTGCAAGGCCGTCTCATTCTTTTCTACCAAAGCGTTCCACAAACGAGCACCATCTAGATGAAATCCTAAATGGTGTTCGACACAAACCTTTCTTATATTTTCAAGTTCTTTAAAATCCCAACATGTTCCACCGCCTTTATTGGCAGTGTTCTCAACACACACCAATGTGGTTAGCGGACTATGATAAAAATCTGGGGGATTAATAACCGCTTCTACCTGAGCAGCTGTCATAGTGCCCCTACTACCATCTACTAATCTGCAAGAAACCCCACTATTAAAGCTTACACCACCACCTTCATAATTATAGATATGGGCATATTTATCACAAATAAGCTGTTCACCAGGCTGTGTATGTAATTTAATAGCCGTTTGGTTTGTCATTGTACCACTTGGAAAAAACAAAGCGGATTCCATACCAAAAAGCTTGGCTACTTTATCCTCTAAAGCATTTACCGTAGGATCTTCTTTAAAAACATCATCACCTACAATCGCCGACATCATAGCATCTAACATACCAGGTGTGGGTTTTGTTACGGTGTCACTTATAAGATTTATTTGCATTGTAACCTTGTATATTTATATTAATGAAAACAACCCATTCCGATAGGGGATCCATCAGGAATTTTGGGCGAAGGTATCACTTTGAACAATTCTGGATGATCATAAAACTCTTTTATTCTTTTAATCATTTCAGCATGTATTGGATTGCCTCCTGAATCTTTGGCTAATTGTAAACTCAATTCTTTTAATTTCTGTGATGCAATTGCATTTACCTGAGGATGCACCTCTTTATGACCTGCCAAGTTCATAATATGGAATAGTACTCTAAAATTAATCGTTGTTTGGGCTTCACTTAAATAGGCATCTTTATGCTTTTTATTAATTGTAGTTAAAATCAATTCATTGACAACCTCTTCTAGTCCCAAATTATTTCCTTCAATTGCTTTTTGCTGTATAAGCCTTGAAGCTCGTTCTGGATGTAATAAGAATGATAAGGTCATATCAGATGCAGTTTCTACTGCCGACAAAGCATCAAAAGAAACACCTGTTTTTCCATTTATCGATTCTCGAGTTCTTGGCGTTCCAAAAGCTCTTGGAGGAAACAAACGCAATTTATCCTTTGGTATCGCAATTTCAGTAGCATCCAATGTTTTCAAAACACTTTTTAGTGCTTCCTGTTGCATAGCCTTATTTGCAATAGCAACAGTTTGTTGTCCGTCACCTTTAACTGCATAATTATATTCTAAGCCTCCGATTATTTTTGCTACACCTTCTGTTTGATATCTATGATAGAAATAAAGCGGTACAAATACATCTTCGAGAACCGAATAGGGAGTACCGCCTTGAATATTATCAACCGAAAAATTATTAATTGCCGTTTTACGAATTCTCAGCATTTCATCTAATTCTTTACTAACTTCAGCTCCATTATCCCATAAATGTGCCAATACATGAGCACTACCTTGAGGTCGAGCATCTTGATCGGTAATGTAGCGAAGTCCGTCGGTTTTCGCCTTCTCCAAAATGGCATTCAAACCTTTTTTCTCATCATTTTTAGAAAAATTTTGATATGAATAAGCAACGGTAACTTTGTCCCAATCACCTATACCTGTTTCATAAGCTTTAGAAAAATCTATTTCTCCATTAACTAATGAAAATTGCGGATGTGGGTAATCCATAACAGATGATTTATCTGTAGTACTAGCCGCGTAATTATGAGAAAACCCAAGAGTATGGCCAATTTCGTGAGCAGACAGTTGACGAATACGCGCAATCGCGATATCTAACATTGGCTGATAATTATCATCACGTTCAGCAAATGGCTTGTTCATCAAAGCCTGTGCGATTAAAAAATCTTGCCGTATACGTAAACTACCCAAACTAACATGACCTTTTATTATTTCGCCTGTTCTAGGGTCAGTGATACTACTTCCATAGCTCCACCCTCTTGTAGATCGATGAACCCATTGAATTACATTGTAACGCACATCCAAGGGATCTGCTTCATCTGGCAACATAATCAATTGAAAAGCATCCTTATATCCTATGGCCTCAAAAGCTTGGTTCCACCAACGCCCCCCTTCTAAAAGAGCAGATCTTATAGGTTCTGGTGTTCCGTTATCCAAATAGTAAATTATTGGCTCTATCGCTTCACTGATTTCTTGATCAGGATTCTTCTTTGATAATCTATGCCTTGTAATAAATTGTTTAAGAATCGGAGACTCTACAGGTGTAGCATAATCATAATAAGAAAATGGGTAAGAACCACTTCTTGGATCGAACTCTCGCTTTTCATAGTTACCATCCGGCAATTCTATAAATGAATGATGTTCTGCCACAGTAACCAAACTTGCATTAGGTGTAACGCTTTTAATATAACTACCTGTAGGTTCGCCTTTAAATGTCAACGTAACATCGAACTCTACATTTTTAGGGAAAGCTTTTGTTCTATCTAAAGCAAATGCACTTTTAGATTTATCTAAACTATATGATCCTTGCTGGGAACGTTTTAATCTCTCAGTAACCCCATGGGCATCTTGCATTAAAAAATCGCTAATATCAATAATATAAACTCCACTATTCTCCTCTTCAATAGGAAAACCAAATAATATGGATTTAGCAAATGCCTGTTCTACAGATTTACGCTCTAAAATATTATCAGTAATAGCTCTGTATTTTAAATTCGGTTGCACAAGTAGCAATTTATTGCCTGCTTTTTTAAAGAAAACAACTTGTTCATTACCCAATTGCCCACGATCTAAACCTATATCGTTGCTACCGATACCACTACTTAAAGAGTATACGTATAAAAACTCTTTATTTAATTCATTTACTTCTAGATAAATTTTATCCTGACTTTCATCATAATAAAAATTATATAGCCCTTCGTATTTAACAAAATCTTTCTTTTTATCACTGAACTGAGCAGATACTGTATTAAAACATAGAAAAGCAAACCCCAGTAGAAGCACATAATATTTATTCATTTTCTTTTTTATTTCTACTAAAAGTAAATAAAATCTAAGTAATGATAAAACCAATTTACACTCAAGATTATAAATATCATTCTTGTTAAAAAATCTATAATATTATTACAGAATAAGGAAAAAAAACTAAAGATTAATATCAAACTGATAGCAATCATTTATATTTTATAATGTACCTTTTAGAAAAACTATGTCTATGGCGAACATTGAAAATCAAATCTTTTCATCTTATCAAAAAAACCCAGAATTACATGATGAAATATATGATGACAAAGGAAAGATTAAGGAGGTATATCAAAAATTATTTGATATATATGGTGAACATTCTATAAGTGATTATGTAAATCTTAATTCAAAAGCAAAATCTTCTTTTTTCAATCAAGGAATTACTTTTCAAGTATATGGTGACAATGAAGTTCAAGAGAAAATTTTTCCTTTTGATTTGTTTCCACGAATTATAGATCCTAATGAATGGGATATTATAGAACGAGGATCTATACAAAGAAGTAAAGCATTGAATTTATTTCTATGGGACATTTATCATGAAAAAAAGATATTGAAAGATAAAGTAGTGCCCATGGATTTAATTACCTCTTCTGCCAATTATTTAGATCAAATGAACGGAGTTAATCCTCCTGGCGGAATATACAATCATATTTCTGGCACTGATGTTATCAAACATAAAGACGGCAAATATTATGTATTAGAAGATAACATTAGATGTCCGTCTGGGGTAAGCTACGTAATATGTAACCGTACTGCTCTTAAAAAAGCCCTATTCGGAGTTTTCAATCATTACCAAACCCATACGGTAACTAATTATGCTGAAAATCTATTAGAACTTCTAGAATCAGTAAAACCGAAAGGAGTAGATCTTCCCAACGTTGTAGTTATTACTCCGGGAATGTATAATTCTGCCTTTTATGAGCATTCTTACCTAGCAAAAACCATGGGTGTAGAATTGGTAGAGGGCCGTGATCTTTTCGTTGAAAACGATTTTGTTTATATGAAAACTATAAAAGGTCCAGAAAAGGTTGATGTTATCTATAGAAGAATTGACGATCAATTTATAGACCCTTTAGAATTTAGGCCAGATTCTGCACTTGGTGTACCAGGTTTATTCGCTGCATACAAAAAAGGTAATGTGACATTGGCAAATGCACCTGGTACAGGTGTAGCAGATGATAAGGCGGTATATACGTATATGCCACAGATTATAAAGTACTATTTAAACGAAGAACCTATATTAAATAACGTACACACCTATCACTGTAGTAGACCGGACGAATTAAAATATGTTTTAGAACATATTCACGAGCTAGTCATTAAACCGGTCGATGAGGCAGGCGGCTACGGAATTTCAATAGGAAATACATTGACCAAAGCAGAAATAGAAAAGGTTAAACTTGAAATTAAGGAAAGCCCTAGAAAATATGTAGCACAACCAATTATGTCACTTAGTGTTCATCCAACTTATATAGATGAAACAGAATCTTTTGAACAACGACATGTAGATTTAAGAACATTCACTATTCTAGGAAAAGATAAAGAATTTGTATTAAAAGGTGGACTCACTCGAGTTGCTTTAAAAAGAGGTAATTTAATTGTTAACTCCTCACAAGGAGGTGGCTCTAAAGATACCTGGGTACTAAAAAAATAAAAAAACTATATGCTAGCAAGAGTAGCCAATAATTTATTCTGGATGGGACGTTATATCGAACGTTCTGAACACGTTGCACGTTATTTGAACGTGAATTATTTCTCATCATTAGATGCGCCAAACGTAAAATCTCAAGATAGACAGTTCGTGTTGCGTTCTATGTTATTCATGCTAGGCGATCCCGAAAAGGATGATGCCAAAATATTGAAGGAAGAAGATGTACTTTTCAAAATTGGTTTAGATACAGAGAACCCGTTTTCTATAATTAGCACCGTAAAACTTTCTAGGGAAAATGCAAATAGTGCACGTGATTTAATATCGACTGAATTATATGAAGCTATAAATAAGTTTTATCATTTTGTTCTTAATTATCCAAAAGGTGTCTTTGTCAAAAACGGACTTCATGATTTCACAAGTAATATTGCAGAGATGACAGCAATTTTGCGAGGAAAAATTAGAGGTACTTTGCTTCATGATTCTGTATACGCAATCATTATGATGGGGATAAATATTGAAAGAGCAACCCAGATAACACGAATGATTAACTCAAAATACAACGATGCGCTATTATCCCAAGGCAGTTATGGTGATAAATTCAGCAAAAGCTTCGAGTGGACAACCTTATTAAAATGCGCAGAATCTTATGATATGATGCGAAGGTTCTACAAAAAAACTCCAACAAGTATTTCTACCCTAGAATTTTTGATTTTGAACCCAAACTGTCCTAGATCTGTAATGAATTCTTTAAACCAAGTAAATGAACATGTACGCATGCTAAATCCTGAAAAGAGGTATAATAAAGAATCTACCGGTTTTTTAATAGGAAGGGTACGGGCAGAGTATGAATTTAAGTATATTGAGGAAATAGAAGAGGATATTAAAGCTTTTATCGAAAATATATTGGATAGTCTAGTGAAAATAAGCGACAAAGTTGATGAAGAGTTTTTTAACTATTAAGAGCTGTTTTTAAGGTATCTTTGACAACTATGCCAAATGAATACAAAATCACCTATAAAACTGAAAATACTTATGATAATTGGGTTCATGATGCCTATTGGCAATTTTTAATTATCCCAATGGAAAATAAAACTCAACATGAAATTAATGTTGAGTTTTCCAATTCATTATTTGCCAATAACGATTACTCTATTAATGGATTTGGTTTTAATACCATTCGGGTCCATCCCAAAATAAAATTCAAGAAAATAAATTTTGAAGCGCAATTCAGTTTTCTAAAAGATGATATTGATCCATTTGATTTCCCCTTAGATTTGGACGATACTTTAGCTAATGAAAAAATAAAGGAATTAAGTTTTAAAATAGACTTTGAAGCCTTTTTAAAAAGCACCCAACTAACATCATTACCAAATGGCATATCTTCTAACTTTGAATTTGATTCTACAAAGTCCATTTTCGACAATTTACAGTGTTTAAATAATTGGACTTTTGATTATATTCAATTTAAAGCAGGTGTCACTCAAGTAGACACCGTCTTAAGGGATGTTATAGCATCCCGACAAGGGGTATGTCAAGATTTCACGCATCTCTTTTGCGCAATGTCTAGAAAGAATGGAATTCCTGCACGCTATGTTTCAGGATATTTGAATCAAGAACATGGTCTCATAGGAGATTCACAAATGCATGCATGGGCAGAAGTTTACATTCCGTTAGTAGGTTGGAAGGGCTTTGATCCAACCAATAATATCATGGCCAATACAAACCATATAAAGGTGTGCCATGGTAAAGATTATAAAGATTGTTCGCCTCTAAAAGGAATCATTTATTCTATGGGACAAAACAAAACTAAATATAGTGTAAAAGTGCAAAGTCAACAGCAGTAAAATAACTTTCCAGTTTACTCAAAAGAGTATTATTTTTACCAAAATTTAATTATATGAACGTAAGTACAGACCACTACAAAGGTCTTTTAGATCGCCTTGGCGCGTTAAGGAGGTATCTTTGACATCGATGCCAAATTAATTGAAATAGAGAACGAACAAGAAAAAACCTTGTCCCCTGATTTCTGGAACAATCCACAGGAAGCACAGGCGCATATGAAATTTATCCAATCCAAAAAACAATGGGTAGATGATTATAATGCGGCAGAAAATCTTATTGCCGAATTAGAAGTATTAATTGAATTTCAGCAAGAGGGCGAGGTTTCAGAAGAGGAAGTCGAACAACAATACGAAAAAGCTTTGAATACCCTCGAAAAGATGGAATTCAAGAATATGCTATCTGAAGAAGGTGATGAACTACCTGCAGTTCTACAAATAACGGCAGGTGCCGGTGGTACTGAAAGTTGTGATTGGGCCGCAATGCTTATGCGTATGTACATGATGTGGGCAGAAAAGAACGGCTACAAAATTAAAGAACTCAATTACCAAGAGGGTGATGTAGCGGGTATTAAAACAGTTACACTTGAAATTGATGGCGAATTTGCTTTTGGCTGGCTAAAAGGAGAAAACGGCGTACATAGATTGGTACGTATTTCCCCATTTGACAGTAATGCAAAAAGACATACCTCATTTGTTTCTGTATATGTATATCCATTAGTAGATGATAGTATTGAAGTAGATATCAACCCAGCAGATATAACTATCACTACGGCTAGATCAAGTGGTGCCGGTGGTCAAAATGTGAATAAGGTAGAAACCAAGGTACAATTAACACACCACCCCACTGGTATTCAAATTTCTTGTTCAGACAGTAGAAGTCAGCATGATAATAGAGCTACGGCAATTAAGATGCTTAAATCTCAATTATATGAGATTGAGCTGAGAAAAAAAATGGAGGCAAGACAAGAAATTGAATCTTCTAAAATGAAAATAGAATGGGGTTCTCAAATTAGAAACTACGTAATGCATCCATATAAGCTTGTAAAAGATGTTAGAACTGGTGAAGAAACAGGAAACGTTGATAATGTTATGGACGGAGATATAGATCAGTTTCTAAAAGCATTTTTAATGATGATGGGGCAAAAAGAAGAAGAATAGTAATAGCTTTTCCTTTTCTTAAATCGAGATTTAGGAAAAGTTATTTACTTTAAATAACATTATTATCATGATTAAAATATACCACAATTCAAGATGTAGAAAATCTAGGGAGAGTCTTGCTGTTTTAGAAAATTCTGGCAAGAAATTTGAAGTTGTAAATTACTTAGAAAATGTTCCTACCAAAGATGAACTTAAAAATATTATAACTTGCTTAGATATAAAACCAATAAACCTTGTTAGAAAATCTGAAGCAATTTGGAAAGAGAAATTTAAAAGTTTGACCCTATCAGATGAAGAGATAATAGATGCAATGATAGCATTTCCAAAACTGATTGAAAGGCCCATAGTTATTAATGGAAATAGTGCTGTAATAGGTAGACCGGTAACCAATATAGATTCACTATTAAATTAGGGGTTGCACCTAATTTTAATGTATTAACAAATAATTAACCATTTACGGTTAAACCAAATTAAAATTTAATAATCAAAGCACATGAAAAAAGCAATGAAATACAGTAGTATCAGATTTTTCATAATACTGTCAATACTGCTAGGAAGTACTGAAATATACGCACAGTACGGTTATGGAGGTGGTGGTTATGGTTATGGAGGAAGAGGAAATTACGGTTATGGTAGACAAAGAAGTGCCATACCCCAAGCACAGGAATCACAAAAAGAGCCTGAACCTAAAACAGCTGAGCAATTAGTTGATGGTGAAATGCCTAGAATTAGTGAAGCCCTTTCTTTAAATGATTTTGAGCAAGCTGTTTTAAGTTCCGTTTTAAAAAAGTATGTACAAGAACGTATTGAAGCTCAAATATTAAAATTACCTCCCGAAAAAATGCTTGAGGTTTATGAAAATATAACAAAAAGGCAAGATGAAGAATTAAAAGCTGGGTTACCATTAGAAAAATATGAAGCATTTGTAACCATGCAAAAAGAAGGTGTTGCTAAGACACTAAAGAAGTCGAAAAAAAATAAAAAAGAAAAACGAAAAAAAACTAAAACTAATTAAATGAAAAAACTTTTCCCATTACTCCTAATTCTAATACTATCTTTTAATTACACAAATAGTCAAAGACCGGGGGGAGACCGGGAAAAGAGCTCTATACTTATTACAGGGCGGGTTTTAGACCAAGAAACCAATGAACCATTAGAATATGCAACACTAGTTTTGCAAAGTGTAGAAAATCCCGAAAAAATAACAGGAGGCATTACCGATATCGATGGTAACTACAGTGTAGAAACCAACCCAGGCAATTACAATGTTAGTATTGAATATATTTCATATAAAACTTACAAAAAAGCAAATCAATTACTTTCCGAAAACACCAATTTAGGCATCATAAAATTAGCTTTAGATGTAGCCCAATTAGATGCGGTAGAAGTAGTCGGCGAAAAGACGACGGTTGAAGTCCGCTTAGACAAAAAGATATATAATATTGGCAAAGATTTAACCACTAGTGGCGCCAATATTAGTGACGCTCTAAATAATATACCATCCGTAACAGTAGATATTGATGGTGCCATTGCCTTACGAGGAAATGACAATGTCAGAATCTTAATTAATGGAAAACCTTCTGCAATGGCAGGTTTTGGTTCTACTGACGCGCTGAGATCATTACCCGCCGATGCCATTGAGAAAGTCGAGGTAATTACTAGTCCTTCCGCCCGTTATGATGCCGAAGGTACAGCCGGTATACTTAACATTGTTCTTAAAAAGGAAAAGACATTAGGTATTAACGGAACCATAAATACTACTGTTGGTTACCCAACCTCAAGTTCCATAACCTCTAATCTTAATTTAAGAACGGATAAGTTCAACATCTTCAACACCCTTGGCTACTTTTATAGAGCTGCCCCAGGAAATGGCTATTTTGATAATAATTATTTTGACACCATTCCATACAATTTCGATAGAATTATAGAGGATAGAAAGATTAAAAGGAACGATCAAGGTTTCAATGTTAATTTGGGAATGGAATATTTCTTAACCGATAAATCTTCAATTACAGGAAGTGTTTTTGGTCGCTTTACAGATGAACAAGATATCACAGAAAACAGCACTACAAGATATAACCAAAAGGCTATTAGCAGTAATACGTTTAGAAATGAAGAGGAAAACCAAGATGATAAAAGTTATCAAGTCTCCCTTAATTACACCAATAATATTAACGAGGCTGGTCAAAAATTAACGGCAGATTTTCAATATTCATACGACAAAGAAATTCAGCCAACTATAATAACTGAGAACAATACATTTCCAGATTCCGAATTATTGGCCCGTGAAAATATTTTCGAAACACAATTACAGAATGAATTTTTACTTCAAGCAGATTATGTGCTACCTATTGGTGACGCTCAGTTTGAAGCAGGTTATCGTGGTAATTTTGAAGAAAGCTCTAATGATTATCAATTAGACCAATTAAACCTCAATACCGGAGAATTTGAAACCAATTTAGGACTTACAAACATCTTTACGTACACTCAAAATATAAATGCTCTCTATACGCAGTACGGAAATAAGTACGGTAAATTTTCATATCTCTTAGGCTTACGATTAGAAAACACCCAATTAAAAGGTGTAGTCGATGCTACTGTAGACTTAACAGAACTACAAGAATTATTAGGTGGTGAAATAGAACTTGATTTCGACAAAAACTATTTAGGATTATTCCCAACGTTAAACCTGATTTATGAACTAAGCGAAAAAGAAAATTTCAGTATAGGATATAATAGAAGAATAAATAGACCTCGTGGTTTCTTCATAAATCCTTTTCCATCAAGATCTAGTCGTACAAATATATTTCAAGGTAATCCAGATTTAGATCCCGCTTTCGCAAATGCCTACGATTTAGGTTATCTAAAAAGATGGGAAAAGCTAACATTAACCTCATCGGTATATTTACAAAAAGAAACCAATTCTTTTGAACGCATTCAAGAAGAGACGGGACAAGTTACCTCAGATGGAATTAATATTATACGAACATTACCTATTAATTTATCTACA
>TARA_R110002050_G_scaffold273104_1_pt1 | contig 13707 bp, 10 predicted proteins | sample TARA_R110002050 | Tara Oceans TARA_R110002050 (sample SAMEA4396988) | marine metagenome | biome: Polar Biome; feature: [DCM] deep chlorophyll maximum layer (ENVO:01000326); material: water (ENVO:00002006), including particulate matter (ENVO:01000060) such as... | depth 25 m
CCATAAAATTTGAATATTGTCCATACTTTCGTTTTCGGAATTATTAAGGCATGTCCACAATTATACTACAAAAGAAGTGAGCCACACCAATAAGCTGAAGATATTAAACGACCCAATTTATGGCTTCATTACAATACCCAGCGAATTTATTTTCGATATTTTAGAACACCCTCATTTTCAACGCTTACGCAGAATATCACAGTTAGGCTTAACCTATCTTGTTTATCCCGGAGCTTATCATACCCGCTTTCATCACGCCTTAGGAGCTTTGCATTTAATGCAAGAAGCGGTCTCTATATTAAAACGCAAAGGCACCGAAATTAGCCCCGAAGAGGAAGAAGCAGTCTATCTCGCCATTTTATTACACGATATCGGCCACGGTCCTTTTTCCCATGCTCTCGAAAATTCGATTATTCCCAATATCAGTCACGAAGACTTGTCATTGGAATTTATGCGCAGTCTTAATCAAGAGTTTAATGGCAAGTTAACTTTGGCTATTGAAATCTTTCAGAACAAATACCACCGTAAGTTTTTACACCAATTAATTAGCAGTCAGCTCGACATGGACCGCCTAGATTATTTACGCCGTGATTGTTTTTATACGGGGGTAAGCGAAGGAAAGGTAAATTCAGAGCGATTGATTTCCATGCTCAATGTAGCAGAAGACCAAATTGTAGTGGACGCCAAAGGAATTTATAGTGTGGAAAAATTTATTGTGGCCCGTCGTCTCATGTATTGGCAGGTATATCTCCATAAAACAGTTTTAGGTGCCGAATACCTTCTGATACAAATCCTGAAAAGAGCAAAAATGATTTATCAGGAAGGCATGCCTAGTCCTTCCGTTTTGAAACCCTTTTTAAGTGGTCAAATTCCTACCAACAAAATTGAGCTGGTTAAACTTTACGCAAGTTTAGATGATTACGATATTATGGCCGCTGTCAAAGAATGGCGCTATCATAAAGATCGCGCTTTAAGCACATTATGCCAGCGACTTTTAGATCGAAAGCTATTAGGTGTAGAAATAGCCAAGGAAGCATGGAGCGCAAAACAGCTGGAAGAACTGCGACAAAAAGCGATTAACGAACATAATTATAGTAAGGAAGAAGCGGAATTTTTAATCTTTCAGCATAAGATCACAAATAATGCTTACAACCCGATTCAAGACCGAATCCAATTGCTATATAAGGATGAAAGCCTTGTAGATATTGCCGCTGCGGCCGACCAGCTAAACATCTCCGCCCTCACACAAACGGTAGTAAAATATTTTTTATTCGCACCCAAAGCGATATTAAAGGCTTAACAAGCATTATTTGTACTTTTGACCCAATGGAATTTAGCGCGCAACAAATTGCCGATATGCTCGGCGGAACGGTAGATGGCAACCCTGACATTACCGTTTCCAATCTTTCTAAAATTGAAGAAGGCAAAGCAGGTACATTAAGCTTTCTAGCCAACTTGCAATATCAAAAGTACATTTACGAAACTGAGGCCTCTATAGTTATTGTTGGCAATGACTTTAAGCCCGAAAAACCGGTTGCTGCCAGCTTAGTGCGGGTAGAAGAACCTTATATGGCCTTCGCTAAATTGCTGGAAGCCTATAATAGTCTGCAACATCAAAAAACAGGTATTCATCCGCGAGCGATTGTTTCAGAGCGGGCTAGCTTGGGAGAAGATGTTTACATTGCCGCAGGCGTGGTAATTGGCGATGGTGTTTCTATTGGTAATAACACAAAAATTTATGCCAATACAGTAATTGGTGACCATAGTATTATTGGCGAGAATTGCCTAATCTTTAGTAGCGTGAACATCTATGCAAATAGCCAAATAGGTAATAATGTTAGCCTGCACAGTGGTGTGATTATCGGCGCTGATGGTTTCGGCTTTGCCCCTAAAGGATCAGGTTACGATAAAGTAGCCCAGATTGGAAATGTCATTATTGAAGATGGCGTAGAGATTGGCGCTAATACCACCATCGATCGCGCTACACTAGGTTCTACCATTATTCGAAGAGGCGTGAAATTAGACAACCTCATTCAAATAGCCCACAATGTAGAAATCGGCGAGAACACTGTTATTGCTTCGCAAAGCGGCGTAGCAGGATCGAGTAAGGTTGGCAAAAACTGCATGATTGGCGGACAAGTAGGAATTTCTGGTCATTTAAAAATTGGAAATGGGGTTAAAATTGCCGCTCAAAGTGGTATTGGTAAAGATGTCGAAGACAATAGTATAGTTCAGGGTAGTCCTGCATTTAAAGTTTCTGATTACCAGAAGTCTTATGTTTATTTCCGTAAGTTGCCAAGCATTATTCGCGACTTAGAAAAAAAGTTAAAAAATTAAATGAATAGCTATCAACATAGCATTGCCTCGGAGGCTTCAATAGCAGGCTATGGCTTGCATACAGGCGAAGAAGTAAGTTTAGTATTTAAAGCCGCCGAGGTAGATTTCGGCATTGCTTTTAAAAGGGTAGATATTGAAAACCAACCTATCATTCCCGCCCACGCGCGTTTTGTAACCCACACCGAAAGAGGTACCACTTTAGAAAATGGTAAGGCTAGCGTAAGTACGGTTGAACATGTTCTTGCAGCCCTTACCGGCTTGTCTATCGACAACTGTTTAATTGAAGTGAATGGCCCTGAAATGCCCATTATGGATGGTAGTTCGCTTCCCTTTGTAGAGGTTTTAGAAAAAGCTGGGATCAAAGCCCAAGATAAAGAGCGCTCCTTTTTTGTGGTTAAAGAACCCATTCGTTTTTACGATGAAAAAGAAGACGTGGAAATAATCGCTTTGCCTTCTGAAAATTACGAAGTTTCGGTAATTGTAGATTACGGAACCCAGGTGCTAGGCAGTCAATCTGCTCACTTAAAAGATCTTAGTGATTTTAAAGTAGAGATAGCACGCTGCCGCACCTTTAGCTTCTTACATGAATTAGAATATTTATTAGATCATGGCTTAATAAAAGGCGGAGACCTAAACAATGCCATTGTTTATGTGGACCAAGAAGTGTCGGATGAAAAACTCCAAAAGCTAAAGAAAGCGTTTAATAAAGATAGCGTTTCGGTAAAGCCCAATGGCATTCTCGATAATTTAGATTTACATTATCCCAATGAGGCGGCTCGCCATAAATTACTAGATGTAATTGGTGATTTAAGCCTCGCGGGTAAGCCCATTAAAGGTAGAATTATTGCCACCCGCCCCGGCCACAAAGCCAATACAAACTTTGCCAAATTATTAGCCCAAAAAATAAAAGACGATATGCGACGCAGCGATGTACCCGAGTACGACCCCAATCAGACGCCAGTTTATAACGTTACTCAAATCATGAACATTTTGCCTCATCGTCCACCATTCTTATTGGTTGACAAGGTGATGGAAATTAGCGAAGAACATGTTGTAGCTGTAAAAAGCGTTACCATGAATGAGCCCTTTTTTACAGGGCACTTTCCAGGAGCGCCCGTTATGCCAGGAGTATTACAAGTTGAAGCGATGGCGCAAGCTGGTGGAATCTTAGCCTTAAGCACGGTTCCCGACCCTGAAAACTACCTTACTTTCTTTCTGAAAATTGATAATGTTCGTTTCAAAAAGCAGGTAGTTCCTGGTGATACTCTTATTTTTCGTTTAGTGATGGACGAACCGATTCGCAGAGGAATTGTAAAGATGACAGGAAAAGCCTACGTCGGCGATAATTTGGTTTGCGAAGCTCTAATGATGGCACAGATAGTAAAAGAAAAGTAAGATGAATCAACCCCTAGCATACGTTCACCCGAGCGCAAAAATTGCACCTACCGTAGTGATCGAGCCCTTTACCACTATCCACAAGAATGTGGTAATTGAAGAAGGCTCTTGGATTGGTTCCAATGTAACTATTATGGAAGGCGCTCGCATCGGTAAAAACTGCCGCATCTTCCCGGGAGCCGTAATTTCGGCCATTCCTCAGGATTTAAAATTTGAAGGAGAAGACAGCACCGTTGTTATTGGTAACAATGTAACCATCCGCGAATTTGTAACCATTAACCGCGGCACAAAAGCCTTAGGTAAGACGGTAATTGGGGCTAATACCTTAATTATGGCGACCGCACACGTGGCGCATGATTGTGTGATTGGTGAAAGCTGCATTATCGTTAACGGCGTACTATTAGCAGGCCACGTTGAAATAGGCGATTGGGCCATTATCGGCGGACTTTCGGCAGTACAACAATTCACCAAAATTGGCACCCATGCTTTCGTAGGCGGTGGATCTTTGGTGCGCAAAGACGTTCCTCCTTTTGTAAAGGCTGCAAAAGAACCGATTTCTTACGCAGGTATTAATTCTATTGGCTTACGCCGAAGAGGTTATACCAACGAGAGAATAAATTCCATTCAAAATATTTATCGCATTCTTTTTCAAAAGAATTATAATGTTAGTCAGGCTTTAGAAATAATTGAAACTGACTTTGAAGCCACCCAAGAAAGAGACGAAATACTCACTTTCATTCGTAGTTCTCAAACGGGAATTATGAAAGGTTTTCGCTTGGAATAATGCGAGTAGAGTTTAAGGATGCGCAAAGAAGTTTTGGTGCCCAAATTGTTTTCGACAAGCTAAATTACAGCTTGGAAGAGGGTACTAAAACCGCCGTTCTTGGCGGTAATGGTAGTGGTAAATCTACTTTACTAAAATGCCTTTACGGTGCGCTTAGCCTTAGCCATGGAATGGTAATTTATCAAGCCCATCAAAAAGAATTAAAAGCCCAAGAGGCGGTACACAAGATTAGCTTCTCTGGCCCCTACTTCGAGCTTATTGAAGAATTGGAAGCCTTAGAATTTTTAGAGACCTATCAGCGCTTTCGCAGATTGCTAATCACTCCTGCTGAAATTCTTAATCATGCTTATCTAGAGAAATCATCGCACAAGAAGATTAAGCAATTTAGCTCGGGCATGAAGCAAAGACTGCGTTTATCCTTAGCCCTTTTTAGCGCAAGCGATTTGGTGATTTTAGATGAGCCAACTGCCAATTTAGACCCTAAAGGAATAGAATGGTATAAGGAGCTACTCGCTGCCCAACTCGGCCAACGTAGCTTAGTGATAGGCTCAAACTTTAGTGAAGACGAAATTTTCCTTTGCCAGCAAAAGCTAATAGTTAGTGATTATAGCCAAGGCTAATAAAAGAAAAAGCTAGGCTCCGTAATCTGTAAAAAATCGCTCTTGGCAGATGCGTAAAATTCTGTTTCTCTTTCGCAATTCAAAAGCTTACTTTTGCAACAGAACAGAATAAAGCTATGGCAGATACTTCAGATATCCGTAATGGATTATGCATTACTTTTAATAATGCGCCCCATCAAATTATTGAATTCTTACACGTAAAACCTGGAAAAGGTCCTGCTTTCGTAAGAACCAAATTACGTAACCTTGATACAGGAAGAATAATCGATAATACTTTCCCTTCCGGGAACAAATTAGAAGTTATCCGTATTGAAAACAGAAACTACCAGTTTCTATACCAAGACCCTACAGGCTGGCATTTTATGAACATGGATGATTTCAACCAAATCACCATTGCCAAAGAACTCATTAATGCGCCACAATTCTTATTGGAAGCAATGGAATGCCAAGTGCTTTTCCATGCCGATGAAGAACGACCACTGGTATGTGAACTACCGCAAAAAGTAGCCCTAACTATTACCTATACCGAACCGGGAATTAAAGGAGATACCGCCACCAACACCCTAAAACCTGCCACGGTAGAAACAGGTGCCGAAATACGCGTTCCTTTATTTATTAGTGAAGGTGAAAAAGTAGTGATCGAAACTGCCACGGGAGCATATAAAGAGCGTTACAAAGAGTAAATGGATTTCCCTCAGGTACATACTTTAGCCGAACTGGCGCAACTTTTAAACTGCGAATTTGCAGGTCCCGCGGATCATCAAGTTTGGGGTTGGAATGAAATTCATCGGGTAAGACCGGGCGATTTAGTATTTGTAGATCACCCTAAATACTACGCCAAAGCCTTAGAGTCTGCTGCTACTACAATCTTAATAAATAAGAAAGTGGCGGTTCCCGAAGGCAAAGGAATTTTAATTAGTGACGACCCTTTTCGGGATTTCAACAAATTAACGAATCATTACTTCCCTTTTAAGGCGAGTGAGCGAGCCATTCATCCCTCGGCAAAAATTGGCCAAGGCACGATTATCCAACCGGGCGGATTTATCGGCGAAAACGTAGAAATTGGTGAAAACTGCATCATCCATGCTAATGTTACGATTTACGATCGTTGCAAAATAGGTAATGATGTAATTATCCATGCCAATAGTGTTTTAGGAGCCGATGCCTTCTATTATAAAAACCGCGAAAGTGGCTTTGATAAGCTTCTCAGCGGTGGTATTGTAGTTTTAGAAGATCGTGTAAATATTGGTGCTTCCTGCACCATAGATCGCGGTGTTAGTGCTGATACACGGATTGGCGCAGGCACTATTATCGACAATTCTGTGCACATTGGTCACGACACTCTTATTGGCAAAGATTGCTTATTTGCGGCACAGGTTGGCATTGCTGGCTGCGTGGTGATTGAAGATAAGGTAACCCTTTGGGGACAGGTTGGCATTAGCTCAAATGTTAGTATTGGTAGCAAGGCGGTAGTTTTAGCGCAATCAGGCGTTTCAAAGTCTTTAGATGGTGGCAAAACCTATTTTGGCTACCCTGCAGAAGAAGCGCGTAAAAAATACCGTGAAATGGCCTCCATACGCATATTACCTAAAATTATTGAGCAAATAACTATTACAGAATAAGCGCCAAACATAAAATGGCAAGGCATAAAAAAGGGGAGTCGCGCGACTCCCCTTTTATTTTTTTAAAGACTTTCCTAATGGAAAGGACAAACATAATCAGTAGCCTTTTGGCTAACGATAATAGCTGTAATATCGTTATCAATAGTACAAGTGCGTGCTACCTCATCATAAGTAATGGCATCAATATCATCTTTAATGGATACTAAAAATGGCGGTAAATCCGGAACCGTCATATCGGCACTTACGTTCGCAGTATTTAGCAGTTGCTCGTTTTGGGAAACCACATAAGTAATACCCATGTCAACTGAACGCATACCTTCACCCATAAAGACCTGCTGACGAATACGGTAAATTGCATCTAATAAAGCATCGCCACTTAGGCCGGCTAAATCAGCAGCGGTATAAGAAGTTCCTGAAACGCTAGGAATGGTAACAGGACCACCTCCACGATAAAGAACGAGGCCTGCCATACCATCAACTGTAATATCAGTGCTATCTGGACGACTACCTGGCTCACGCTCGGTGCGATCCTCTGCTCCATCGTCAACCGAGATCGTTGGACGAGTTGCCACCAATCCGATTAAATCGGTTAGTGTATTAATGGCATCACCATCGCCACCCTGAGATTGCTGAGCTTCAGCCTTGATTAAATGTGCTTCCTCAATTTTTAATAAAGGAATTTGAGAGTCTTCGTTTCCAGAAACTACCACAAACTTAGGGTCTAAAAAGTCTAAGCTTGGCAATGGCTGTAAGTCGTCGAAACTACCACGATCGTACAAGGCATCTTGTAAAGAGTTAACCGTGTAATTATTGCTATTACTGTTCCCTCTTGAGTTTTGAGGATCGAAAGTAATATAACGAACGAAGCCTCCACCTGCATCGGCAGTGATAGCCGCATCAGCTGCACTAATGGCCGCTACTGCATCACCTTTAAAGTACTGCGCTCTTGCAATCCCGATTAAAGAACCCACGTTAGCGTTAACATCATTACTTTCGGTGAAGTATTGAATGGCCGCATCTAAATGCGCATCACGACTTAAAACCGGACCAGCAGCTGAACCTGGCAATTGTTGGTAGTACATGCCAGCTAATAAATGTGACAAGCCACGGAAAAACAAAAACTCCGAGCGCTGTACATCTGTTGCGTTGGGATCATTGGGTAGAATCTCTTCTAAACCAAAAATGGCCATTTCGCGTAAGCGGGCAATATGAAATTGGCTATCGTCGATATCATCATCCTGATAATCTACATTTAAACCATCTAAAAACTGATTAAAGAAAGTTTGTGTATTGACGTAGTTATCAGATACAATTTCCGAGATAATTAAGTTGTTATTAGCTGTAACCGCCAACTGGCGTTCCATTCCCCAATACCATGCTTCCGCAGAGTTGGGCTGGCCAATCAAGGCTTCTTCCGATAAATTTGGGTTCACAACATTCGTAGGATCTATTGCTTCGCAGCCTGCAATAACCAATGCTGAAGCTGCTAAAATTGAGATTTTTGAAATTATCTTTTTCATTTTGCTTCGTATTAAAGGTTAACGCGTAAAGTACCTAGGTATATTCTTGGAGCCGACTCAGTTCCAAAACCGAAACCACCACCGGCAAATCCACCTTGAGTGCTGATACCTGAACCGGTAACATCAGGATCAAAGCTAGAACTCACCCAGTTAAAAGCATTCTGAACCGTGAAACCTAATCTTAAATTTTTGATACGGGTATCTAGTAGGCTCCCAAAGTTATACTCCGCGCCGATGGTGCGAACTTTAACGTAATTGGCATCCTCTACCCAATATCCTGCTAAGTCAAAGAAAGAAGTAATACCTGCATCTAAAACTGCCTGTGGAAAACGATCTTCATCATTAACACCACCGAAGTAACGTAATACATCATCAACATTTACCCCTTGACCACCAAATTGGTAATCACCGTTTAAGAATACAGACAATTTATTATTCCATGTATAATCGATACCGAAGGTACCAAAGGTTGGTGAGAATGTTGTTCCTAAATAAGCGTTACGATTTACCTCGTAATTACCATTAGCATCTTGAACCACTTGTGCACCACGCAGGTAACCTAAAGGCTGACCCGCATTAACAAATGACCCTAGGAAAGTAAAGCCACCTACGGCAAATTCTGGAGCACCACCGGTACTAACTACCTCGTTTTCGTTGTAGTTATATGATACTCTACCGTTTAAGCGATGTTTCTCATTACTGATGATACTAGCACTTAAAGCGATTTCGTAACCTGTGTTAGAGATTTCTCCAACGTTGGTTTCTTGCGCTGCCTGTCCAGTGGAGGGCGCCTGTGGAGGAGTAAATAAAGCGCCTTCAGTAACAGTACTATAATAAGTAAAGCTAAGGGTTAAGCGCTTGAACAAACCTAAATCAACCCCGAACTCTGTTGTTTTTGCAATTTCCGACTGAAGATCTGGATTTCCAGGGTTAGAGAAGGCAAAACTTTGTAAACCATTGTATGGATTGGCAGCAAAGGTTAAATCATTGGCAAAGGGAGTGGGGAATAAAGTAGCCTCACCGTAGTTTGCGCGGAACTTCATGAGCGTAATGTAGTCTTTGGAGATATTGTCTTTAAAAAACTTCTCATCAGAAATAACATAAGATGCACCAACTTTTATTAATGGAATTAAGCCAATCTCCTCTCCGAAAGCGGTGTTTCCGTCAAAACGCAAACCGAGATCTAAAAAGATTTTATCTTTCCAACCTACGTTCTCTGCCACATAAATACCATAAGAAGTTACCGTATTGTAAAAATCTTGAACGCTTTGATCGGCCGAGTTATTAATGGATTCTGAACCATCGGGCACTCCTGTTGCATTAATTAAAGTTTGGTAATCGTTGGAACGGAACACCTGTCCACCCACGGTGGTCAAGAAGTTGAAGTCGCCCCAATTCTCTTCGTAATTAACATTCAAGTTAGAACTCAATACTAAGAAATTACGCGAGCTAACGTCAATATAACCTTGATCGGTAGTACCTTCAGCCCAAGCACCTTTAGAAATTTGTACCGCATTAGTACCTAATTCTTGTTGCTTAGAATTACGGCTATCTAAACCGAAATCGAAAGACACAAAAACTTTATCGTTTACATCATAGGTAAAGTTATTCGACACATTGAAACGATTTACCCTTTCCGTGATATTGGTCAATTCTCCTTCCTCTTGTAATTGGTTGGTTAAGTCAGTAATCTCTTGGTCACTCAGAGAGTCAAGATTACCATAAGAACCTCCTTCTAAGTTACCGAAACGGGCGAAACTGGTATTCGCATTATAATCACGGGTAAACTCTGAATTTGAGTAGGCAAGCGATGCTGAATATCGCAAACGATTAGAAACTCTTGCCGCCACCGTTGTGCGGAAGTTACGACGTACTTGCTCGTTTACAGAATTAAAGCCATCATCTTGGTACAAGGACCCTGAGAAGCTGTAGTTAAACGCCTCGCTTCCTCCAGAAAAACCTAGACGGTAATTCTGCACCATGCCTGGCTGAAAGATAATGTCGGCAGTTTGGTCCCAGCGCAAAAAGTCGGCAGTACCCACCATTTGTCCTACTTGAGATTCAAAGTAAACAGAAGCTTTTCCCGCTTTCCCTCTTTTGGTAAAGATTTGTAACACACCATTAGCCGCATCGGCACCATACAAGGTAGTTGCAGCACCACCTGGTATATACTCGATTCGATCTATATCCTCCATGGGGATATCTGCGACAGCAGAAGATTGTGCACCGCCAGTATTAAGACCCAAGGAAGCATTGGAGTTAAGGTTATCCACCCTAATTCCGTCTACCATAATTACCGGAGTAGTATTGGTATTCGCTGAAACTGGTCCTCTTGACCGAATAATTGATGCCGTTCCCGGCTGCCCTGAACTCAATTTAATTTGAGCATTGGGTAATTTTGACTGAATAAGCTGATCCAGCTGCATGGCAGGTGAATTTTTCAGCTCCTTCGAATTGATCGAGGAAACAGTAGTAGAAATTCTCTTTCTACTTACTCCCACACCCTGACCAGTTACTACAACTTCATCTAAGGCTTCTTGAGACTCTTTCATGTAAACATCGATGGTAGTATTAGACCCTACCTGACGTTCTTGAGTTTCAAACCCGAGCGATGAAATTAATAAAACCGCATCTGAGCCTGATACCGAAATTGAAAAAGCTCCAGCGGCATTGGAAGCTGTACCATTTTTAGTACCCTTCTCAATCACTGAAGCTCCTGGAATCGGTTCCCCTCCGGGACCTTTAATGGTCCCTTTAACCGTACGAGATTGGGCAAAACCCATCTGCACGCATAGCGCTAACAAAAATGTTAGCACTGCTTTGGTTGTTTGCATAGCTATTGTTTGTTGGTTATCTAGCACCAAATGTGTTAAAAATATATTAAATAACAAGAGTGCTATTTAACATTTTGATAACAATGGAAGTGAAATAGCTAATAAAATAAATTATTAGACATTGATTTACTGATACTTAGATCAATGTAATAAAAATGAGTCTATTTCTTTCGATACTGATCGAAATACACGATTAAAGCGGTAAATCCCCAAACAGGCAGGGAAGCTTTATCCATATCTAAGAAATTATTGAGAAAACCATGGGTCCAATAGGTCATAATTCCCATTAAAGACGCTAAAACCAAAACCCTTTCATTGGGGTCTTTAAGTTTATGATAGGTCTTAATTCCCCTTAGGACCGTATAAAACACAAGCAATAAAACCAAGAGCAGGCCTAAAACACCTTGCTCGGCCAAAGGACCAATATATTCACTATGGGCATTTCCCATATCCCCAGCGTTGGTGCTAATGATAGTCTTTTCATAAGGTTTTTGGAAAGGCGCATATACAAACATATAGGTACCAGGACCGTAGCCAAATACTGGCCTCTGCTCGAACATACGGAAAGCCGACTTCCAACGATTAATGCGCTCCATATTAGAGGCATCGGTGGAAATATTACTGATGGACTCTACGTGCTCGGTTAAATTATCGCTACTAGTGGTATCGTTCTTTTCAAACTTTTTTTGAATATCGCCCCTAAAATAAAAGAGCACCCCAAAAAAGGCAATTACCATTAAATAAAATATCTCGCGGCGTAAACGCATCCAAATCATTAAACCGGCTAAACCTGCCGCTACTAAGCTTACCCAGGCAGCGCGGGTATAGGAAAGAATTACCCCCAATACTAAAATGGTTAAAATGGTACCGGCCAAAAACTTCTTATTCAAATTCCAACTGATGAAAAAAGTAAAAGCAATTGCAATGGGAATATACATGGCCAAAACGGCCCCATAAGAAGTATGTTCTTTAAAAAAGGGAAACATCACCCAAACCGAAGCATCTTTGGTAAAACCCCATTGCGCATGTACCACTATAGTATAAATAACCACGGCCGACAGGGGAATTAAGTACAGCCAGAAAAATAGATATACTCTTTTCGGTTCTTTAAATAACTGGGACATAAAATAGAAGAAGACGGTCACAAACCAGAGTCGCGCTAGGAAATACTTAAAAGACACCAATGGCATCTCACTGGTAATAGTGGTAATTAGCATCCAAAAAAGACTGGCAATTAGCACTAAAGAAATGGGATGCTTTACAATCTTTAAATCGAAATTCCCCTTATAAATAAGCTTGGCAAAAAAGAGGAGCATTATTCCAAAAAGCAGAGGCTCGGTGGGTAGGGTAAAACCCACATGCAAGTCGGGATGCAGGTAAAAAATACTTAGAGGCGTACTAAATATTATAAAGTACAGAACCTTATCTAAAGCTAAAAAAACGAGGGCTAAAATTAAAAAGGCAAAAGGTAAAAGCAGCATCCAATATACCTCACTAACAATAATGAGCACATTAAGCAAAGCCATAAATAGCCCAGCTCCCATTACCCATCGATTTGCTTTATTAGCCAGGAAGTTATTCAATGAAAGATCTTTTTACTTGCGCGATTTTCTAATCGTATCCCAAATTAAAATAGAAACCAAGGTAAAGGTAAAGGCGCCCAACATAGAAAGAGCCACCAATAGCCAGCGCACTGGATATTTTTTCTTCTCAGCTGCATAAGCATTGTTCACCTTAAAAGTGGCGGGTAAGCTTTCTTCCACATCTACCTTGGCTTGATCGTAAGCGGTCTTTAATTTTACCACTTCCTCTTTTAAATAGGTAAGCTCGTCTCGTAAGGAGACATAAGTACCACCGTATTTTGCGAGGGTATCTAATTTCGCTTCAATGGCACGAGCCGCAGGACCATTAACACTCTTTTCAATTTGCGCAGTAGCCAACTGCTCACTTAAAACGGCCGATTGCGTTTCATAATCGTGCACGCCTTTGTAGCGCAATTCAGTAAGTGAATCTTCTAAACCTTTCAGGTTGCTTTTCAAAGATTTGTATTCGCGTTCAATAATAGCTAAACCTTGTAAAGCACGCTCTTGCTGGATGCGGTTCTTAACCATATCTAACTGAACCACAATATCATTTGCGATCATTGCTGCCGTATCTGGATTAGCGTCTAATACACTAATTTCTACACTCATAAACTCGGTACGACGAAAAGATATATTCGAGCTATAAGTTTCATACAGTTCTGTTTTCGCATATTTCCCTTGAGGGTCAATGTTGTAGTGTTCTATTAGATTGTATTTCTGAATTATACTATCGCGAATTTCGTCGGTATTTAAAATTTGGAGCAATTGCTCTGCTTCCTCTTCTTTACCGAACTCTAAGATATCTTGTCCGCGCGAAGCGAATTTCTGCGGAAGCAGGGCCTTCGACAAACTATTAGTAGTAGATGGAAAAACCGTAACGGTAGACTCGAACTGAGGTTCTACAAAGGAAGGGCCACTAAAAATGGCAGCCAGGACCGCCGCAACAATAGTTACGATTATCAGAGGCTTGCGCCAGTTAAATAAGTAAACAATAAGATTGGTAGAATCAAAA
>TARA_R110002050_G_scaffold169033_4_pt1 | contig 13694 bp, 15 predicted proteins | sample TARA_R110002050 | Tara Oceans TARA_R110002050 (sample SAMEA4396988) | marine metagenome | biome: Polar Biome; feature: [DCM] deep chlorophyll maximum layer (ENVO:01000326); material: water (ENVO:00002006), including particulate matter (ENVO:01000060) such as... | depth 25 m
GGCAAAGAATTCCATAGCGCCTTCAGCGTTTTCTCTTTGAAGCATATAGCTTCTAATGGCTAAATTACCCATTAGAACAGTTTCTGTCATAGGTCCGGCGTAATCGAAAGAGGATGTAAGCGCTAAATGCTCAGGGCTACCAAAACCAGCTTTACAAGCATCGACCCATTTACGTTGGTGACCATATTCTGGTTCCAAATCTTCCTCTACCTCTGGCCCGAATTCTGTAGTACCATCGTTTAAGTATAATTTTGGCATTAGCGGTGAGCTGTCATTAATATTAGTGGATATAATTCCTTTCTCACCTATAATTAATACACCGTTTGCGCTATTCTTACCGCCTATATCGTCGTTTGCAGGAATAATATCTGGGTGTGATGGTCGAATACCACCATCGCTCCAAGTCATTTCTATAGGTGATTTTGTTTTGTCGGTAGCATCAAAGTGTAAGGTTATAAATGAGGATGGAGGACAGCCTTCTGGATAATAATCAGGAGTCCACATTTTGGAAAATACCGATGCAACGCTACATTCTGCATCTATAGGGTATTTTAAATTTAATGTTCTGAAAGGGATGTCTATTAAATGACATCCTACATCCCCTAAGGCACCTGTTCCATAATCCCACCAACCTCTCCAATTGAATGGGTGAAGATTAGGAACAAACTCTCGTTCTGTTGCTGGTCCTAGCCATAAATCCCAATTTAAACCGGCTGGTTTTAAGCTAGCATCTGGCTTAGGCATTTCAATTCCTTGTGGCCATACGGGTCTATTCGTCCATACTTGAACTTTTGATATCGCTCCGATCTTATCTTCATCTATCCAACGTTGTACCATGCCTAAAAGGGGGTTAGAGCCGCCCTGGTTTCCCATTTGACTTACAATCTTATTGGTGCGTGCCATTTGGGTTAAAGTTCTAGCTTCTTTAATGTTATGTGTCATGGGTTTTTGCACATATACATGAATACCTCTTTCCATTGCCCATTTAGCTGCGGGCCCGTGAACATGGTCTGGGGTTGATATGGTTACAGCATCAATATTCTTTTTTTTATCCAACATGACCCTAAAATCATCGTAAAGCTTGGCTTTGGGGAAATTTTCTACACTTTTGGCCGCAGTACCGGTAAAATCGACATCACATAAAGCCGCTACACGCTCTCTTCCCATTACTGAGGCGTTTTTAATATCGCTTATGCCTTTACCGCCAGCACCAATTGCTGCAATGTTGAGACGGTCGCTAGGGGCAATAAAGCCCGGGCCGCCCAAAACATGTCTAGGTATAATAAATACAGATGACGCTAATGCAGTCTTTTTAACAAAATCACGCCGATTAAGATTGGTGGATTTGTTTTCGTTGGGTTTTTTCATAATTGCACTTGATTTAAGTTTGATTGGTTAACCAAGGTAATGAAAAGCCCCCTATAAAACAATTGAGATACAGGGGGCTATGTGCTGAATGTTTTAATGCACTATTTTTCAATATCGACAATATCATCTTTATTTTTTTTCATGCGCAGGTCGAAAAATTCAACCATAAGTGAGAATGCGATAGAGAAGTAGAGGTATCCTTTAGGTATTACACCTACCTCGTTACCAAATACAATAAGATGACTTAAATGAGCAGATTCTGCAATGAGCATAAATCCAATTAAAATTAAGAAGGATAATCCTAAAATTTGAATGGATGGGTGTCTGTTGACAAACTCTCCAACAGGATTTGCAAAAAGCATCATAATTACTACTGAGATAACAACTGCTACAATCATTAGTACAAGGGCATCGTTAGGGTTAGGTGAAATGCCGTTGGTCATTCCTATCGCGGTTAGAATCGAGTCAAAGGAGAAAACGATATTAATAACCGTTATTTGAAGAATAGCGTTCATTAATGATGTGGATCTTGCTTTCTTTACTTCGCGTTCGTCATGACCTTTATCTTCAACCTTTTCATGAATTTCTTTTGTGCTTTTGTAGAGCAGAAACAAACCGCCTAGGAATAAAATAATTCCTTGACCACTGATACCTCCGGTAATCCAATCACTATCGAATACCCAGAAAGGTTTTTTCATAGAGGTAAGTAGCGATATGCCAAAAAGCAGCAAAATACGCATTGCCATTGCTAATACTAAGCCTAAATTCGTGGCTTTTTTTCGATGACCAGGTTCAAGTTTTCCGGCAGCAATTGATATGAAAATAATATTATCTATTCCTAAAACAATTTCAAGAAATGTAAGGGTTAGTAGAGCCACCCATGCATCGGCGTTGGCGAAAATATCGAACATGATTATTTGATTTTAAAAGCGGTTCCCGTTTTAACGATTAGTTCCTTGTTTGGGTCTTTTACGGCACTCTTGTATTGAAAGGTGTAAGATGAATCTGTAGTGCTGATTATTTTATAATGAATGGCTGTTTTACTATGAATATCTTGTAAAACAAACTCACAGTCATTAAACCAACGTACTGTGGCACTATCAATTTTGTTCTCATAATAATCGACACTATACTTTTCATCTCTCGTGAATTTACCTTCTTTAACAATCTCTCCTAGCTCATAAGTAAACTTAAAAGAGCCTGTTTTGTACTTTTCGCAATTACGTTCCGGTTGGTAACATGAACTAAAAAGTAGGCATGTAATTAAAAGAGAAGAAATTTTTTTTACCATGGTGCAAAATAAAGAAAATAGGAGGGAAGTTTATTTAAAAATACAATAATAGTTTATGCTAAAAAATATTCTTATTGCTCTTCATATTTTTTAAATGTACCATCGGTATAAAAGATTATGATACGCTCAATGTTCTTTTTTTGAATTGGCTTTGTAACTGCATTTGTGTTTGATCGCTCGTTAGATTTTTTGTTATGGTCTAAATTTTTATTTGGATACTCTCCTTCACCATACAAAAGCCATTGTAAATCCACTTCCTTAAAAGCATCATTTATTTTCATTATAAATTCTAAACTTGGTTTATTTCTACCATTTAATAAGTGGGAAATACTAGAGCGTTGCACGTGAATTAAATCAGCAAAAGAAGCTGAAGAAAGTTCATGATGGTTTAAAATAGTCTTCAGCCTTGCTATAAATGAGGTAGTATCTAACATGTTTACAAAACTAATGTATTCTTGCAATGTTTATTATTAATGGAATATTAAATCATGTAAAAGCGATAAAATATTTAAAAGTTATGGTTTAAATTATAATATATAAAATATTGATATATAGTATTTTATTTTTTAATATAATAAAAAGTTAATTTTGTAAACATTTCAGGTTTGTTTTGTCTTTAAATCACAAAACAAACTGTTTACAAATGTAAACTATAGCTGTGTTATTTTTGTCATTAATAATTAAACGAGGAATATGAAGGCAATTGATTATTGTCAAATTTATGTATCAAGTATTCAGGGTAGATATATTACTTATGATCATCTGAGCAAATTTATTTCAGGTCTTTCTAAAAATTTTAAGGTTATTACTATTGGTAAATCTGTGCGCGATGAATCTATAAAGAGTATAACTTTTGGCAATGGTCCTACACGTATTTTAATGTGGTCTCAAATGCATGGTAATGAATCAACGACCACGAAAGCTGTAATTGATTTATTGAATTATTTGCAGCATGATACAGTTAATGCTTTGGAAATTGCAAAACAATGTACATTAAAAATTATACCAATTCTTAATCCAGATGGAGCACGAGATTATACCAGATTAAATGCAAAAGGGATAGACTTAAATAGAGATGCGCAGGATTTAACGCAACCAGAAAGTCGAATACTCAAAAAAGAGTATGATTTTTTTCATCCAGATTTTTGTTTTAACCTGCATGACCAACGTACAATTTTCAATGTTGGTAAAACCAATAAACCGGCGACAGTTTCTTTTTTAGCGCCTGCCTTTGATGTTGAAAGAAATAATTCGCCTTCACGTAAATTAAGTATGCAGTTAATTGCTGCAATGAATTCTAAGTTGCAAGAGTTAATACCTGGTCAGGTCGGTAGATATGATGATGGTTTTAATGCTAACTGTGTTGGTGATGCATTTCAAATGAGAGAAACTCCTACTATTTTATTCGAAGCAGGTCATTACTATGAAGATTATGAGAGGGAAAAGACAAGAGAGTTTATTTTTTATGCCTTGCTAAAAAGTATAACTACTATTGTATTAAACCAAATTCAAGATTATACAATAGAGCAATATTTAACTATTCCGGAAAATGGAAAACAGTTTGTTGATATTTTGATAAAAAAATCTATGGATGCTAATAATGATGATGTTCTAAAAAGCACGTTAACAGTTCAATATAAAGAAGTTCTTAAGAATGGTAAGATTGTTTTTAGCCCTGTAAAGCATATTTACGAAACAACTCCTTTAGAAATTTTTGGTCATAAAATGTTTAATCTAGAGGTAAAAGAAGACTTAGAGTGGCTTAAAAATAATAAGATTTTAAAACTGCTGGATTGATTTTCATTGCCTTATTTCTTTTAAAACTTAAAAATGTTTACATTTTTATTAAAAAAAGTTGATATTCAATGAATTTAATGCGATAATTTTTTATTTTTGCCAAAAATTTTACAACTATGGGCAAAGTCAAATTAGACGAAATAGACCACCAAATTCTGGATATGTTAATTGACAACACCAGAACCCCTTTTACCGATATTGCTAAAAAACTTCTTATATCAGCAGGTACTGTTCATGTAAGAGTTAAGAAAATGGAGGAAGCAGGAATTATAAAAGGTTCTTCTCTTACTTTAGATTATGTGAAATTAGGCTATGCATTTATTGCTTATGTTGGTATTTTCTTAGAAAAAACACATCAGACAAAATTTGTATTGGAACGTTTAAATCAAATTCCAAATGTAACTATAGCGCATATTACTACAGGGAAATTTAATATATTCTGTAAAATTAGAGCGAAGGATACTACTCATGCAAAAAACATCATTTTTAAAATAGATGATATTGATGGTATAAGCAGAACTGAAACGATGATTTCTTTAGAGGAGAGTTTCAATGATAAGAAACGATTAATGCATACCATATTTAACGAGTTATAGTCTTTAACTTCAACTAACTCAAAAGGCCCAGTTATTTTTATGATTGGGCTTTTTTGATTTTTAATTAACTAAGAAATAGACTTAATTATGACAATTACAGATTTGCAAAAAGAGGAATTTGATTTCTTCTATGCTACTTACTTAAAAAAACTTGAAGATAAAGAAGATTTAAAATCAGCTTTAATAACAGGTAAAGATTGGTTTAAGAATTTTGTTGCTGAATTGACTGTTGAGCAATTAGCCTTTAGTTATGGAGAAGGTAAATGGACAATAGCAGAAGTTCTTGTCCATTTAATTGATACAGAACGTATATTTCAATATCGTGCTTTTAGAATTTCAAGAAATGATAAAACACCTTTGCCAGGTTTTGAGCAAGATGATTATATTTTAGAGAGTAATTGTCATCAACGATCTAAAGAGGATATATTAGAAGAATACCTTACAGTTAGAAATGCGACAATTAATTTATTCAAGAAGTTATCTGAAGTAGAATTAAGACGAATGGGTACGGCTAGTGGTTTACCATGGTCAGTTGCCGCTTTAGGACTTGCCATAAGTGGTCATCAAAGACATCATGAAATTATATTAAAAGAACGCTATTTGTAAATTTAGTCTAGATCTGGTTCTAATTCATTTTCGAAGTTTAGATATAAGGCATTGGTCATTTCTTTTGATTGCATAACTTCTTCAGGTGTTTTAGGCTCAAGCTCTCTTTCAATATTTTCTTCAAAATTGGCTATAAAGTTCGAAAGGCTTTTACTGATTTTTACCAAATAAAGTGTGTCCGCGGTTTTTAATTGAACAGCTTCAACGTAATCACCTTGAATATTTTTAAAGGATATAATATCCTCATCACCATATCCATATGGGTATGTTTCAATTAAAAGTGATGCTAATTGGTTATCTAGTTTTCGATAATCGATAAGTCTTCTGGTCATAACTAATTTGGTTTAAGAAGGTTACTTAATTTCTTAACCTAAACTAGTTATTATACAGTCAATTGAATTTGTATAGTTGTGAAAGTGGTGTTATTAGTATATGAAGTTTTTAAACTTTGTAGTAAGCGAAAGCTTCAGTAAAGAGTTCTATTGGAATTTCAATGTCAAAAATGGGATTACCTACCTCTTTCAATAGCACAAAATTTACTTTTCCGTGCGAATTTTTCTTGTCGTACTTCATAAGCTTAAGTATATTATCAAAATCCTCTTCTAAGAATTCTATTTTCTCATATCTACTTAAAAAAGTAGTTTTGATATCCTCTAAATCAGCTAATGGCAGATTTGTTAATTTATTGGATAAATAGCCTTCTAAAATCATTCCAATAGCAATAGCTTCACCATGCAGCAACGTTTCTTTCGAATCATTCTCTAAAAAATAGGATTCTATGGCATGACCTAAAGTGTGTCCAAAGTTTAATATTTTTCTTATATTCCGCTCAGTTGGATCTTGTAAAACAACCTTGTTCTTAATCTGAATTGAAGTAAGAATATGTTTTTTCATATCCTCTAAACTTTCAGCTTGCTTTAGGGTTTCCCAATACAATCTATCTTGAATAAGACCGTGTTTAAGCATTTCAGAAAATCCGCTTTTAATTTGTCTATTATCTAAAGTGTCTAAAAAATCTGGCACTACCAATACCATAACTGGCTGATTAATTACACCTATTTGATTTTTTAATGAACCTAAATCTATACCAGTTTTGCCGCCTACAGAGGCATCTACCATAGACAATAATGTGGTTGGCACATTAATAAAGTCTATTCCTCTTTTGAATGTTGAAGCTACAAAACCACCTAAATCGGTTAAAACTCCACCACCTAGATTAATCAGAATACTTTTTCTATCAGCACCGATTTCAGATAGGGCTTCCCAAACACCTACGCATGTTTCTATATTTTTATTAACCTCACCAGATTCTATTTCAATGATTTCAAATTGATAGTCACCATTTATTTCTGCCATAAACTGAGGTAAGCAGAGTTCATGTGTATTTTCATCAACTAAAATAAAAACGATAGAATACGCTTTTTTAGCCAAATGGGCATTAAGCGCTTTAAAAGCATTCTCATTAAAATGTACTGCGTAAGAGTCTGAAATTATAGATTCCATAATATGGTATGGCTAAGTATTGTTTCTAATTGAACACAAAATAAAGGTTATTTTTAGTCTTAGGATTATAAAATCTGTGATTATATTTACCAGCTATAGAAATAACAAAAAATGGACCAAATATTTGAAAATACCGCAACGGCATTTGCTTTAAAATCAGATTCAGAATTAGAAAGAGCTTATTTTCTCTTCAAAATGATTTCAAATGAGCCATTAGTGAAAATGGGTTCGGTAATAACAAATTTTGCTTTTAAAGCACATTTACCAGTAGAAGGTTTAATTAGGGCTACGGTTTTTGACCATTTTTGTGGGGGTATTAACGAAAGGGATTGTCTGCCTGTGGTAGATAGAATGTGGGAGAAAGGGGTTTGTTCGGTTTTAGATTATTCTGTAGAAGGTAAAGAAGAAGAAGATCCCTTCGATGCTGCTACTGAAATGATATTGACGATTCTAGATTTCGTTAAAGAAAAAGAAGCTATTCCTTATGCAGTTTTTAAACCAACTGGGTTTGGTCGATTTGCTCTATATCAGAAAATATCTGAGAAAAAAGAACTTACAAAAGATGAAGAAGCCGAATGGCAACGGGTTATAAACCGGTTCGATAAAGTGTGCAAGAAAGCTCATGATCTTGAAGTGTCATTGTTAATAGATGGTGAGGAAAGCTGGATGCAAGATGCAGCTGACGATTTAGCGGAAGACATGATGCGTAAATACAATAAAAAGAAAAGAATTGTATTTAATACGCTGCAAACCTATAGATGGGATCGTTTACCTTATCTTAAATCGTTGCATGAGCGTGCTGAGAAAGATGGATTTAAAATCGGCATGAAAGTTGTTCGTGGGGCGTATATGGAAAAGGAAAATGACAGAGCCAAAGAGAAAGGGTATACTTCTCCTATCTGTAAAACTAAAGCTGAGACAGATGAGAATTTCAATGCCACCATTGAGTATATGATTGAAAATCTTGATACGTTATCAATATTCGCAGGTACACATAATGAAGATAGCTGTTATCTTTTAATGGATTTAATGGAAAATAAAGGCATTGCTAGAAACAATGAGCATGTTTGGTTTGGCCAATTATATGGTATGAGCGATCATATTTCTTTCAATTTAGCTGCGAATGGATATAATGTTGCTAAATATTTGCCATTTGGACCTGTTAGAGATGTTATGCCATACTTAATTAGAAGAGCAGATGAAAATACTTCTGTTGCCGGGCAAACGAGTCGGGAATTAACGTTGCTTAAAAAAGAACGAAAGCGTAGAAAAATTTAAGAATATACTATTGCATTTCTATTTGTTGAAGAGTGGCTTTATTTCTACAATTTTGAACAGTGAATTTCCATTCACGTTCCTTTAATTCAGATTCTACTATGTAGGTTTTGCAAGGAACTGATTTGGTGTCACTATTACTGAAATCGACATCACCTTCAGTTAAAATATACTTTACATCAAGAGAATCTAATTGATATTCAACTAATTTTAACTTAGCCTCATCGCTGTAATGCATCGGTTTCGAACGAATATCTTTTAGAGTTCGACAATTTGGTAGATAGCAAAAATATACACCTGTTTCTTCTGACTTCTTTTTTAAGAACATGGTTAGAAAAACGATGCCGATAGACAAGCCTATTAAGAAAAAACCTAACCTTTTAAGAAAATCCATTATAGTTCTTTATTGAATTATTTAAGAATGCGAAATTATACCTTTTTAAAAGGATAGGAAAAGGAATACTGTTAGTATTCTAAAAAATCAAGAAATTTATATCACTGTATTGTAGATCAAACCATTCGCCAACCGATTTGTTGGTAAGAATTCCGTGGTACATGTAGAGTCCGTTTCTTAAGCCTTTGTCAAATCGAAGTGAATTTTCCAGTCCGCCATCCTCACCAATTTTTAATAGATAAGGGGTGAAAATGTTACTAATTGAAACTGAAGCTGTTTTTGGATACCTCGAAGGTATATTAGGAACGCCATAATGAATTACATCAAACTTTTTTCGAGTAGGCTTATTATGATTGGTTATTTCGCTGGTTTCAAAACAACCACCTGTATCGATACTTACATCTATAATTACGGCACCTTTTTTCATATGTTCAACCATTGAACTAGATACAACTACTGGAGATCTATCTTTTCCTCTAGTGGCTCCAATGGCAACATCGCAACGTTTAAGTGCTTTTAAGAGGTTCTTTGGTTGTATTGTTGATGTATAAACGGTTTGCTTTAAGTTGGTCTGTATGTTTCTAAGTTTAGTTATCGAGTTGTCAAAAACCTTTACGTTCGCACCAATACCAATTGCTGATCTTGCTGCAAATTCACCTACGGTCCCTGCACCAATAATTACAACCTCTACAGGAGGTACACCACTAATGTTTCCGAACATAAGCCCGTTACCATTATTATTTGCGGCCATTAATTCTGCGGCTATTAGAACAGATGAAATACCTGCTATTTCACTGAGCGACCTTACCGCAGGGTATTTGCCTTCATCATCTCTAATATATTCAAAGGCAATCGCTGTAATTCGCTTTCTTGCCAATTCTTCAAAATACTCTTTGTATTGAGTTTTTATTTGAAGTGCTGAAATTATGACGGTCTGTGGATTAATAAATTCTATTTCGGTTAGGGTAGGAGGTTCCACTTTTAAAATGAGCGGACATGCAAATACTTTTTTAGTGTCCTTGGTGATTTCACCACCTGCCTGAGTATAATCTAAATCGGTATAATGTGCACCTTCGCCAGCACCTGATTCAATAAGTACACGATGCCCATTTGATGTTATAGCATTTACAGCATCTGGAGTAAGGCAAATACGTTTTTCTTGATATTGATTTTCTTTAGGAATGCCGATAAATAATTCACCTTTTTGCCTAAAAACTTCTAATGTTTCTTCTTGAGGAAGTAATTGATGTTTACTAAATGGCGAAGTGGGTTGGCTCATAATTAAAAATGTACGTTTTTCAAATTAAGTATTTGAAACTCAAATGTACAATTTTTAAGGAAATGAATAATCAACTAAAGTATTAGTGGAAGTAAGCATTTAAAACTTGAAGTTTAACCAGCCCTGAATACGTTCTTGGAATCCTTTTAACATATGTTCAATGTTACCTGTTGACAATTTTGAATTTAATTCTTCAGACAAAGATGGTATTGCCAAAGGTTCATTATTTGAAATTGATTCTTCGTTGGTTGAGACACTGTCGCTTTTAAATCCCTTTTTTTTTAATTCCTCTAGCTCCGCATCAATAGCTTCCAAATCTATACCATGAACATGCTTATCATAAAGTTTGATACGAATGAAATATACAAAGGGAATAGTTATAAGGCAAATAGGAATCAACCACCAAATATTATCAGTTTCTATTTGAAGGTCTGAATCAAAAATTACTTCGAATAATTGGAAGGCATACATTGCAATTGGAATGATAATAATATGATACCACCAATCTCTAGAAGTTAAGAACCAAAAAATTAATAGATATAAGGGAACTATTTTAGTAGTTAGAAACCATATATAGAAAGATGCATCTTCGAATCCATTTGGTTCTAATGTAATCCATAGCAAAGAAATACTACCATCTGAATTAATTGGTAAATATTCATAAACTTTATATAGAAAAGGGGAAATAGCAATAAAAAAAACCAATATAGATTCTAGAAAAATCTTTTTCTTGGCTTTCTGTTTTTTGTATTTTGTAGTCATTAGTACTTGGATTACCAAGTTCTAACGCAAAAACTTAAATTATAGTATAAAAAAGGACGATGTTAAATCGTCCTTTAAATTTAATCAAACTAAATCTTTTTATTGATTTTACTTTTATCAAGGCTAAGTTGTTGATTATCAACATTAATAATCGGTGCAGCCATTGCTAAAAGAAATACACCTAATGCCAATGAGGCAAGAAAAGTTCTTTTGTTTTTCATTTTCAAGGGGTTTTTGGTTAAACAAGAATTAGTTCTCCTTACAAACGTAAGAAATATTATACTAACAAAATGCTATTAAACGTTAAAATTGTGCATTTCATCTGATTTTTTGAACATTTAATCGATTTGAGCGTATTTCATCGAAAAAATACAATAAAAACTCAGTTGAAACGATATTAAAAAAAATAAAAACGCTTTACCTTGAAAATCAGAAGCTTTATGAATTATTAATGAGTGTTAATTTTCTAGATTTCTCACTCAGTATTTCAATTTTAATAATCTGTGTATCAGTAGGAATTAGATTAGGTATTTTTTCTGGCCATTCCATAAAAACCCACCCATTTGTACTCAGGTAATCTTCCAAACCCATATCCATGGCTTCGTTTTCATCTTCTAGCCTATAAAAATCGAAATGATAACCTAGAAGCTCTCCGTTTAAATTTTCGTATTCATTTACAAGTCCAAAAGTTGGGCTACTTACATTATCCTTGCCACCTAATGCTTTTACCAATGCCTTTATCAGTGTTGTTTTTCCTGCACCCATTGGCGCATAAAATGCGAGAATTTTGCTTTTTGTATTATGAATTATCTCATGAGCAATTTTCTTCAACTCATTTTCACGATATATGAATTCCATATGCTTAAATTTATTTAGGCTCCAAAACTACAAAAGGTATAATCATTTCCTCTAAAGAAACGCCACCATGTTGATATGTATTTTTATTACAACTTTCGTAGCGTTTGCATTTAGGATTATTTAATGATCTTAAACATAGTTGTGTCTTGAGCCAATTTGATTATTAAGAGCGCTAATCTTTATATTTGGTAACTATGAGAGAACTAAACGTTCCCACTTTATATGGTATTTCAACACAAAACTATGTTTAAAAAGAAATAGCAAAGTTTAGTTGCAGTTGTTTTAATTAGAAATTTCACTCTTACTAAGAGTAGGGTGAGTGGTTGACTGTTATTAAAGATGCTGTAATTAATTAGCTCTAACAATATTGTTGGATGCATCGATTTGTTTAAACTTGATATGATTTTGGCTGGTATGAGAATTCAACAAAAAATATATATATTATTATTAATAGTATCCGTTATTATATTCATAATTTTTAGATTTCCGTACAGAGAATTTATTTATGAAAATAATTATTTTGATTTTTATATTGCCGATGTAGCTCCTAATTTTTGGGCAGTACCCATGTATTTCTTTTTTAAAAAGTCATTTAAGAAATCTCCAAGTAACATTAGATTGGCTTTGGGTTCATTTTTAGGTTTGGTAGTTTATGAAATTTGGATTCAAAAGTATATTTACAATGCAACCTTAGACTACCTTGATATTTTAGCTTCGTTAATTTCGTCTATTGTATTTTATTTTTTATGTGAATACCTTGACAAAAAACTACATAAAACCAACGTTTAACATATTTTAAATTAAGTATGTTTTCACTTGAGAATAAATTTAAAAGGCTTTAATATTTCAAGTTTATTTAGGCTCCAAAACTACAAAAGGTATAATCATTTCCTCTAAAGAAACGCCACCATGTTGATAGGTGTTTCTGTAATAACTTACATAGTGATTGTAGTTATTAGGGTATGCAAAGAAAAAATCATTTTTCGCAAAAATATATGAACTACTCATATTTATACTAGGCAAATAAATTGATTTTGGGTCTTTGGCTGCCAGTACTTCATTCTTTTCGTAAGTAAGACTTCTTCCTGTTTTGTATCTAAGGTTCAAGCTTGTTTCACGATCACCAACCACTTTTGAAGGGGATTTTACATTTATGGTGCCATGATCCGTGGTAATAATCAACTTCATTCCCAAGGTCTGCGCTTGCTGTATAATTTCTAACATGGGTGAGTTCTTAAACCAACTTGTGGTCAAAGACCGATAAGACTTATCGTTAGAAGCTAATTCTTTTATTACTTCCATTTCAGTTTTGGAGTGCGAAAGCATATCTACAAAATTGTACACGATTACGGTAAGGTCGTTATCTTTTTGAGCCTTAAAATTTTGGCTTAAATGTTTTCCTTGTTTTAGACTACTTATTTTATGGTACTCCCATTTTAAATCAAGTCCAAGTCTTTTAAGTTGTTCGCCTAAAAATTTGTCTTCGAATAAATTTTTACCACCTTCTTCAGTATCATTTTTCCACCAATTAGGATACTTTTTCTCCATATCTAGCGGTGTCAATCCTGAGAAAATAGCATTACGAGCGTATTGCGTTGCCGTCGGTAAAATGCTGTAATAAGAGTCTTCTTTCTTCTTTTTGTAAAATGAATTCACAGTATCTTCAAACGCATACCACTGGTCGTAACGTAAGTTATCTACAACAATTAGTAATGTTTTTTTGTCTTTTATTTCTGGAGCAACCCATTCTTTAAATAGTGTATGAGACATTACAGGGGCATCTACATCAGTAAACCAATCGGGGTAATTACGTTCAACAAATTTTCCAAATTGTTGATTTGCCTCAATTTTTTGGGATTCTAGTATTTCGAACATTCCACTGTCCTCAATTTCTTCAAGTTGCAATTCCCAATAAATTAATTTTTTATATAAATCTGCCCATTCTTGGTAGCTATTCACCATAGA
>TARA_R110002050_G_scaffold97224_1_pt1 | contig 13693 bp, 3 predicted proteins | sample TARA_R110002050 | Tara Oceans TARA_R110002050 (sample SAMEA4396988) | marine metagenome | biome: Polar Biome; feature: [DCM] deep chlorophyll maximum layer (ENVO:01000326); material: water (ENVO:00002006), including particulate matter (ENVO:01000060) such as... | depth 25 m
ACAGCAGCACAAATAAAATCAGCAATTAGGTCTAAATCAACAGGGCAAAGAAAAATGATGTCTTCATTAGCAGATGTGGGTTCTTCATTAATGTCTGCAAAAGAATCATCTATGATGTTTGATTTAAAACAACAAGAGAAAAATACTATGTATGATACTTTATATTCTGGTTTAGAATTAGGTGAAACAATTGTAGGTGATATAGAACAAAAAAAAGAAATTGCTACAGGCGTAGAAAGATTTAAAGAAGCATTGTCAGAAGATTTAAGAAAAGATTTTAGAATGGAAAAGACAAGTTTGTCTGATGTATTAAAAGGTAAGAAAGGTTCATTAACTTCTTATTTAACTGGTAAGCAAGAATATTTTATAGGAGATAAATCTATAGGTAGTCAATATGATGTATCTGCTAGGGGTGATGAAATATTTTCAAAGAAACTTGCTAAAAATTTATTAGAAATGACAGAAGGCGAATCATTAATGGATAAACCTACTCCTACATTACCATCAATAAACTCAATGAAATTCGATATGAGTAAAATAGGAGGAATGAAACCATCTTCTATTCAAGTAAATGAAGATGCAACAGTTCAACCTGAATTATTTGGAGAAGGTTCAGATATTAATATTCCACAATCTATTTTAGATAAATATAGTTAAGAATAAATATGAGTTTATTAAGTACACTTACATTTGCATTATCAGCAGCTCAAGAAGTTGGAGCAACTAGAGATGCTAGGCAACAAGGTAGAGCTCAAATGGGTTTTTATAAAGATGCTTTATCTTCTTTAGGACAAGCAGAAGAATCATTAAATCAATCACTTCAATCTAGTTTACAATTACCTACGTTAGAAGCAAGAAGGTCTTCTGAAAAACTTTCTGAATCTGGACAAAGAGCATTAGAACAAACTAGAAAGTCTGAACAATCTATTAGTGAGGCATCTGGATTTGCAGGTCAATCTGTTAATCTGGATGCAATGCAAAATATAAGAAAACAATTTACAAGCAAAGTAGAAGATTTAGATATATCTTTAGGTAAAAGTCTTTCAGATGTTTTATCTAGCTTTGAACAACAAAAATTTGAAATGCAATCACAAAGACAACAATTAGAAATGCAAAAAAGATTAGCGGGCCAACAAGCAAATAAAAAATACTTTGGAATATTCGGATAACATATGTCTCAAGCATTACAATCACTAAACGCAATATTAAAATATAAACAAGAACGAGAACGTCAAAAGATAGATAAATCTCTAGCAATGCTCGATATGGGCAGAAGACTTCAACAAGAAGAAAGAGAAGCTGCCTTTCAATCTCAAACTATGGCTATAAGAGATGCTCAAGAAAGAAGAGCAACAGCAGGTGAAAAAACAAGCATATCAGAACGAGAACAAAATTTAAGAATACGAAATAAAGAAGAAAGAAAATTAAATATAGAATTAGACCAATTAAATAAAGCAGTTAGTACTGGTGAAATTGACAGAAAAAGAAAATTAGGCACGTTAATATTAGAAGAAGATTTGAAACAAGAAAAATTACAAACAGAATTATTAGTATCTGAAAAAGCAGAAAAAGCATTTGATGCAACTAAACTTGTAGTTGAAAAAGATTATTTTAATCAAACTGAAAATATACTAGATAATTTTCAACAAGAAAATATTATACCATCTGTAGTTTTTTCAAAGATAGAAACATCATTAGCTAATCAAGATTTTGAAATTGACCAAGTAAGAGATTCTATTTTAGACGCAGTAGAAGGAAATGAAAAAAAATATCTTACTAAATTAATTGGTAAAAATAGTAAGTATGGAGATGCTTTATTAGTCGGAATATATAATTCTGCATATAATGAAGTTAAGGACACTGGTATAAAAAATAATGAATTTGTTATGGATGCTATTGATAATGTATCTGGTTCTATTGCAAATGATACTGAGTTATTACAATTAGCTGTTGATTTAGGAATTGATAGTAATGCATTAAGAAGAAATTTATATGCTGTGCAACAAGTACAAAATCAAAAACAAATTTATAATAATAGAATAACAACTGGTGAAATACAACAAGCTATTACTAGGGTGTCTAGGAATGATGTTAATAAAGAAATAAATGAATTAGCAAGAGAAGTAGCAGAACGTAAAGGTTTAAATTTTATATCTTATGATGAAAGAATAAAATTATTAGAAAAAGGTCTTCCAGAAGAAGAAATAGATAATTAATATGCCTAGCGAAAGAGTAAAAAAAGCTTTAGAAGAAATAAGAAGAGAACAGCAACAAAACTCACAAAATCCTCAATTTATAAATGCATATAATTTAAATGAAAAAAGTGAACCTATAGATAAGTTTGCAAACTCTCCGTTATTTAACCAAGAACCATTACAACCAAGAGCTGAAGAAGGAGATGCATTAGGATTATTAAAAAATGCAGGTAAATCATTATATTCTGGTTTATATGAGTTTGGAGATTCTGCATTACTTGGTCTTCCTAGTTTAGCAGAAGCAGGTGCTGAAAGATACTTAGGCTTTGATTTAGGAGCAGAAGACTTAGCTGAACAATTTAGAGAAGAAAGTACATTGGCTAAAGTTTCAGGTGGATTAGGAACTGGTTTAGGTTACCTATACGGAGCTCCAATGAAATTAAGTTTAAAAGCTGCTACTAAATTAGGTGTACCTCAATTTTTTATAAATAGATTTGGAAAACAAACTTTAAAATCTGCAACTAAACGAGCTTCAAAAGTTCAAGGAGCAAAAGGATTAGATAAAAAAATAGTAACTGATTTTAGTAATAAACTAAAAGGTGAATCTACAAAATTCTTATCTAAAAGTGAAACTACAGATAAATTATTTAGACAATCATTTGGTAAAAATATAAATGATTACATAGCTAAAGGGATGTCTTCTGGTAGAATAACAAAAGACCAAGCAACAATCATTCACAATATGAAAAAAGCAGCTATGGAAAAGGGAGTACCAATTAATACATTGCAAGACTTAGCAAGGGTAACATATGGAACTCAAAGTACAATGGGTAGAATACTTCCAGAATTAATACTAGATGCAACTGTTTTCGCTGGAGCTGATGTAATGCTTGATTTAAGTTTACAAGCAAAAGAAAAAGTTAAAGAAGGTAAAGACCCATTAGCTCCTACTGAATACGATTGGGGAAGAGTCGGATTCGAAGCACTTTATGGATTTGCAGCTGGTACTGCAATGAATGTTGCTACTGCTCCTTTTAAACCATTGGCTAAAATGTCTGAATCAAGAAAAGATTTTATATCTGGAGTTAAAGGATATCTTGGAAAAAATACATATAAGAATAAAGACTTAACGTATCTTAGTAAACAATTAGTTAGAAGAGCAGATAGAAATGCAGATAATGGTTTTTCTACTAGATTAACTAAGGATGGTAAATATATTAATCTTAAAAGGTCAGGAGACCAAGAACTTGCTTATAAGAATGTTGAAAGAGAATTAAGAAGAGATTTTGGAGAAAATGCAGAAAAAGAAGCATCCAAATGGTTAATGAGTTCTAATAGAGAATATTCTAGTGCTATTATAAAAGAATCTGGTAAAGAAGCATGGGCAAATTATAAAGCTATATGGCCTAAAATGGCAATGGGTGGAGCAGCTATGGGTGGTACTCAACTTGTTCGTTCTCTTATTGAAACAAAAGGTGAAAATTTAGGTGACCCTACAGATTACATTTCTACATTATTAATAGGTGCCTTTACTCAAAGGAGAGGAGTTGGCAAATTAGATATTGGTGGCAAAATAGAAAAACTTAGAAATGGTTTAGAAGAGTTTGGAGTTCCAGTTCAAAATACTTCGTTTGCTAATTCTTTTTCAAAAGGTAATGAACGATTTGGTGTAGGTATAGTAAGAGACAATCCAGAATTAACATCGTATTTAAAAGAACAAAGAATAGTTAGTGATGATGATATTACAATTACTAATGATATATTAGGGCCAGATGAACAAACATTTTTAGATTTAGAAACAATTCCAAATATGGGTGTAGACCCAACAAATGGAAAATTAGAAGCTCTTTATCAATTACTAGGTGAAGATTTTAAGCATGTAAAACAAGCTGCTCAAATATCTAAAACTCAAGCAGATGAAATAGTTAATATATTAGATAGACAAGGTTTTAAAACTGCTGAAGATATTAATAAAGCATTTGAAGATAGGGTTATTGAATCAACAAAAGGTATAGAACAAAATATAACAGGCGTATTAGAGAATATTAACGCTGCTAATTTAGATGATTTTCAAATTCAATCTGGTAAGAGAGGTGATAAAACTGTACTTATTGTAGGTAAGGATTTTAAAGCATCTCCAGACTTATTAAAAAAAGCTCGTAATGGCGACTTTAAAGAATGGTTAAATGGTAAGCAAGGTCAAGAAGCAGAGCAAGAATTACTAGATATGTTTGATAGTTTAGAAATGGTTGCTGAAGTAGCAAAAGGATTGGGCAATGCAAAAACTCACAAAGAAACAGTTAAAACTATTGTATCTGAAGAAAGTTTAAAAAGTGTTTATAATATTGTAAGAGATTCTGAAAGGTCAATAAACGATTCTAATAAAAATTTTGATGGTAGAAAAGAATTTACATTTACAGATGTAGAATCATATATCATACCTATGATTAAAAATAAAGGTAATAATACTACTAAAAAAATTATGGATATATTTGACCCTAATAGAACAGATGATAAACTAGAAAGTTTTTTAAGTGATGTAGGGATATTACATAATGGAGAAATTATAAATGACTACTCTAAAGTACAATCAACAGATGAAGCAAAAGCATTAGAGTTAGGTAAGATTCATGGTATCATTAGAGCAATGGGTAAATATGACATTACAGAAACTGCATCAGGTAACACTAAAATAGACCCTGATAAAATAAAAAGTCTTAAATATCATTTAGATGGATTAGGTTTTAATGTAGATACTTTTAATAGACCTAATTTGCAATTTATGTATGATATGGTAGTTGCAGATATTAATAGAATAAGATTAAATAATTCTATTATAAGTAATGCTGATGTTGCTTTTGTTATAGAGCAATCTGGTATTGAACTATTTAGTAGACAAGGACTTATGTCAAACAAAGGTATTAGAGGTTTTCAATTAGTTAAATTATATATACCTAGTAATCCAAAATTAGAAGACAAGTATAATCAAAAATTAGATAATTTAAATGACGAATCAGATGGATTAGTTCAAGTAGTTAATGAACCTATATTAGTAAAAGAAGAAACTGCTTTACTATTACAAGATAGATTTGATTCGATTTATTCTGGTGAAAATAAATTAGAACAAAATATTAAATTAACAGAATTATTTGATGTAATGAGAAATACATCTTTAGATAATGTTCGTAATCAAATGAGAGAATACTTAAAAAATTATGGAGATGAAGCTCAATCAAATATATTAAGTATGTTAAAAAGACAAGGTGTTATAAAAAGGAATACAGATGGTTCTTTAAACCTTGTAGCAGATGATACAAACATTCTTCAATTTGAAGAAGGGATGCGAGACATTCAAAAATTTATAGACAAAAAAGGTTTTACCGATGCTTTTGTACAAAATCAAATAATAAAAAGAAAAAAAGAAGCATTAGATAGATTGTATATTGGAGATGCTAGTGATGTAATTAAAAATCCATCATTAGGATTAGATGGTTTTTACAAAAGATATAGTTTTAAAATATTAAATACAAAAACTAATAAGTTTGAAAATGTAAACTATTCTGGCAGAGATTCAGAAAGTCTGAGAGAAACATTTGACAAATTAATACTTGATAAAGATGGTAATATTACTCAAACAACAATTAAACGAGTAGCAAGTTCTATTGTTTCAAAAGGAACAGATTTTAAAAATTTAAATAAAGAACAAAAAAGCAAAATAATACAAGATATAAATCAAGTTGTATTTGGAGCAAAAGATAAAGTAACTGTTCCAAAAATTAGTTATGTTGATGGTAATATTTTATTTGAAGACCAAAAACAAATTATACAAAACAATCCAGTTCATCGTTATTTAAGCAATTTAGGAATACAATATTCATTTTTTGATAACAATGTATTGTTAAAAGAAACTGACCAATCAGGAGTTATGGTTGAAAGAACTTATAACATATTACAAACAAAGGAAGTTCCTGATAATCTTCGTGATAAAATATTAAGAGTACGTAATAATGTTCAAACTACTTTAGCAGGATTAACATTTGGACAGCATAAAGCTGGATTAAGTTTTGATTATAATAAAGTAAAACGAGGTGATGGAGATATAATATTAGATGACAATGGAATAGCTCCAAATGAAATCGGTATTAAGAAGTTAGATATATTTGATGGTATGGATAGTATTGCTATTAGGACTGTAGATGCTAGAAAAATAGTAGATGATTTTAATAGATTTTATGATGAACATTCTAGTAAGGTAAGTATTAATACTAAAAAAGTATTAGATAGTATAAAAAATGAGTTTGATAAAACAGAAGATAAAAATTTCTATGATGATAATAAAGTAGAATTAGCAGCTAGATTTTTAGTATTTGAAGTGTCATTTAAAAGTAAAACTAATGATTTATTTTATAGAGTATTAGATGAAACAAGTCCAAAAGAAGTTGGTAAATATATTAAAAGAATTAAGTTAGTAACTACAAAGAATTTTGTAAGACCAACAGATGTTTATTTAAGGTCTGTATTACAAGCAAGAACAGCTCTAACTACTAAAGGTGAGGTAGATGCTCCATCTGAATTAATTAAGAAAAGACTTAGAAAAAAATCTCACAATATTGCAATTTGGGATGACGATAAAGAAACAATGTCTCAAATCGTCAAAGATTTACAAGACGAGTTTCCAGATGAAATAGGTAATTTTTCTTTAGAAAATCTTGGATTAGCTCATTCAGATGTTTCTGGATTTGATAGTCACGCATATATATCTAAAGAAGCTATGATGGAATACCATACGTATTTAGGTCACAATCCTAATTCAATGAATCCAATTAAACCTGTAATATCCTCTCAAGGAGAAGGTAAAACATTATTATATGGTAAAACACTACTTGTATATGACCCATCCTTAGAAGGGTTTTTTGAAACAAATAGAGATGTTGATATTTTACTTACGAAGTCTGGAGCAAAAGCATATGATGGTGGAGATGAAACTTTAATAAAAGGTGTAAGATGGGATGATTTATCTAATCATAAAATAAAAGATAGAAATAATATTATTAGAAAAATAGATATAGATGGATTAGGATTAAGACCTGAAAAAGATTCTGATAAATTATCAGGAGTAGAATCTCCAGCTGATTATAATTTTTACAACAATTCTGAAAGTGAAAAAGCATTTAATGAAATTAGTCCAGAATTATCAGACAATCTACGTAAGATGAAAGATATTATGGCAGACCCAATTAAGATGAATGCATTTATGCAAGAAAAATTAATGGATGGTGATATACCTCATGATGCTAGTGAGGGTGCTTTAGGTAATCTTAGTACGCTTATGCATTATTTAAAAATGAATGAAGCAGCAGACCCATCTGATTACAGTATGAATCAAGTCCAAAAATACTTAGCAAAAGAATATATAGATAATATTTTTACTAATAGAAGAGGTACAACAAATAGATTTAAAACAGAATTAGGTGGAGAATCTGGTAGATATAGTGGTCAAGGTTATATAATACAATCTTTAAAAAGTAGTTTAGGAGAAAATAAAAAAACTAGATTACTGCCTACATTATTTGATAAACAAAATAATATGATTTTAAGAGGGCAAGTAAATTTACCTCATGCAGAAAGAGAAACTATCATATCTGATTTACCAAAAGAAAAACAAATAAGAATTTTACAAAATAATAAAATACTTACTAAAGATGAATTTCTTGAAGAATTAAAGTTAAATGATAAAATATTGGAAGACGGATATAATACTGACAATCTTTCAGATTTACTTTCAGAAAGTTCTACGTTAGGAACTGTTCATGATTTAATTCGTGATTTATCTGAAGTATCAAATACAAGATATGAATTAGCAATAGCTGTAAGAAGAAATCCAAGAACAAAACCTAATGACCTTACACTATTAGGATTAAGGGGATTTTTAGATGAGAGTCAAGGACTTGCTGTAGAAATAAATAGTTTTGATATAGCAAATACATATGAAGGTGATTACGATGCAGATAAAGTAGATTACTTTTTTGCTCATAGTGAGCATTTATTTGATTACGTTAATAGAGTACAACCTTATTCTGTTCAAGCTTCAGACCCAGAAAATTTTGGACTTGAAGGAAGTTTTACATTCCAATTAGATGCAGACCAATCTAATAAATCAATGTTAAGTAAAATGGGTAGTTCAATAGCTTTTAAACAAGCAATTGGCATAGCACAAAAAACACCAAGAAAAGTAAATTATTTACAAAATTTAGCAAACAGAAATCATTTAGATGATAAAGAAAGAAGAGAACAATGGGTAAATGAAATAAAAGAAAACCCAGAAACTAAAAATTTTGATGGACCTGAAATATTATACAAATCTGGAAAAGACGAAGTTGTTACTATAGATACTAAAACACTTGCTTATTATCATAAAGCTGCTACAGAATCTCAATACTTATTAGATGGGCAAGATGGATTAAATCCAAATATATCTTCTAATATATATGAGTGGGCAGATGACTTTCTTTTTCCAACTATTAGAAAATCAATATCTCCAAGAGAAGCAAGAAGTAAAGATGTTCAAGCTATAATAACAGATGGTCAAAATGCTGAAGGTAAAAGAATAAGAGTATTTCAAAAATTTAAATTAATAGATGGTAAGTATAAAGCAGTAAATGATTTAAACGGAGCAGATAAACTTGTTATTAAAGAATTTTTAAATCAACAAAATAAATTAATTAATTCATTTGGAGATAGTCAATATGAATCTGGGACTCCTAGAGGTTCTACATTTTATGATTTATACTTAGGAGCAAAAACATTTAGAGGATTTCATCAGAATTTATACAAATCTTTAGATAGACAATTATTTTACAAAAGAAAAAAATCAAATTTAACTAAAGCAGAACAACTTTATTTAAACGATTTATTAGATGCTAAGAAGAATGCATTTGAACCTTTAGCTGATAACGCAAGAAATATATATAATGGTCAAGGTGGTTCATATTTAGATAGAATTGCTGTTAATATTGCAAAACAAGATTTAATGGAAGATTCTAAGCAATATGAATTAGATACTAAAACAATGCTTGAAATGGAAGATTGGTTTGATGATTTACTTACCACACCTTCTAGACAACAAGACTCAAATGGAGATGCTAATGGTAATCAAGATGCTGATTATGACATTATTGATTCAAAAGCAGAATCACCTTTAGACACATACGCTAAATCAGTTGTAAGTGATACTCAAGATTTTAATAAAAGAATAGCAACAATAAAAAGATTAAATAGTAAAAAACAATATTTATTAAAAAGTAGTTATGCTCCTAAATGGAAAAGACAAAAAATAGGAGCTATTGATTTTGTTATTAAACAATTAAAAGAAAATTTTGAAAAAACATTTGCAAAAGATATTAAAAAAATAAATCCAAATGATTTAAAATACAAAGAATATATACATATAGAAGAAAGTGACCTTAAAAAATCTGTTGTTCATGCTAATACTATGCATGCTTTATTAAAACAAACGCCAGGCGGTTTTCAATATGATAGTTGGCAAGAAACTCTACCTAAAAATGCAAGAGATGATTTAAAAGCAATTAAAAACTTTAATCAACAAACATATGGTTCTAATACTTTAATAGACCAAATACTCCCACATAAAGGTAAAAGTATAGTAACAGATAAAAAAATGTTACAATTTATATCAGAACATTCAATTGGATTTGCCAATGTATTTGAATTAAGACAAAAATATTTAATGAATAAAGTAAATGAGCATGGGTTTAAATTTCTTTATGCATATATGGAACCCATTAGAAATAGAGATGCTATAGGAGTATTTAATAATAGACCTATATCTATACCTTATAAAGAATCTAAAAGATACAGTCAAGGTATTCAACTTATGTCTAGTATAGCATTTGGTAAAAAAGAATTAGCAAATGATATTTCTGCAAATGAAAGCAATCAAAAAATATTTCATTTTGCTTTAGAGGGAATGGTTAAATCAAATGTATTTTATAATAACTTTTTTAATAAAGATGTTCTTATGAGAAAAGCCTCAGATACTCAAATGAATAAAATGGGATTTATGGCTTTTGATAAAAATATGCAAAAAAGAATTAAAAATAATTTAGACTTTGGATGGTTAAGTGAAATGTTACCATCAAATAATTTAGCTACTATGAATAAATCTGTTATTTCATTATATAGAGAAGTCGCTCAAATGATGCCTAATAAAACTACTGATGATTATACATTATTTATAGAAAAGTTAAATGATATAGATGAATATGCATATAAAAGAGATTATATTAATCCATTAAAATACATGGATATGAGATTATCTTTAGATACAGACTTTATAAACCTTACTAAAAAAGATGTATTTAATACTGAAGGTGATGATGGAAAACCAGAAAACATAAAAAACAATCCTATGTTTGCACATTTTGAAGCAATTAAATTTGAACCAAAATTAACTAAATCATCTACTAAATTATTAGGTATGTTATCAGCAGTAAATGAAGTAGAAGCATCGTTAAATACAGCAGTAAGACAAATGCCTATGAAAGATAGTGGTGTAGAAAAAATTAGAACTATTAAAGAAGTAGCACAATGCCAATAGATTGCAATGATATAAAAAATAAAAAAACCAAACAACTTATTGATGGTATTGAATCTTGGGTAAATAGAGAAGATGTAATTAAAAATATACAATCTCCTTACGAAGCTGCAATATCTATGTTTGAAGCTAGAGCTCAAATACCAATAGAGGCATCTGTTTTATTAACAAAAGAACAAGGTAGCAATATAGGGTTAACAGCGGGTAGTACAGATGCTTTTTTAAAAGACTTAGATAAATTTGCGGATAGAGTTTCTAAAGGAAAATTAAATGCTTTTAACGCTTTTGAAGGATTTATGACAGGAACTTGGCTTTCTAAAAATGACCCTGTATTATCTGAAACTATCAATAATATTCGTGGTGTAATGGAAAGTGATAACAAAAGACAAAATAAATTAGACACATCATTTTCAAATGTTATTAGAAAAATTAGAGTAGCAGGTCAATTAGGTGAAGGTCAATACTCTGAAAAAGAAGTTAATAAAGCATTAAAACAACATAGAAAACTAGAATTAGAATATGCTAAAGCATTAGATAGTGGTGATATTACTAAGAAAGATAACGCAAGAGCAGCTTTAAAATCATTTGAACTTAAAGGTCCTACTAAAAGCTTTGTAGATTTTATTAAAATAGTAGAAGATGTAATGCCAAAAGCTATTCAAGCAAAATATAATAATGAAGTTGCATTAGCAGAATCAAATTTAAATTCAAAAGAAAAAAGAGATGCTGAAAAAAGAATAAAAGAATATGATAGTGGTGAAAAATTAGTAAGAATAAATAAAGATGAATACTTTACATATTTAAGAGAAGCTGGTGTTCCTGAAAATTTAATGGGAGCTGTTAAAGATTACAATGATATGATGACAGATTCGTATAAAGATTTACGAAATGGTATTAAAAAAGTTGTTGAATCTACAGTTAAGAGAATAGAAGGAAGACCTGAATTTAGAGGCACATCTGAATCGTTAAAAAATTTAGAAGAAAAATTAATATCAGAATTAATGCCTAAATATAAAGATGATGGTTATTTTCCACATTTTGTTAGAGATTTAAATGCTACTATGATGGATGGTTTAATGAAAAACATTGATGATTTAAATACTTCTGATTTAGATTTAGTCAATCAAAAAAGAAGCATTGATGATATTATTGATGATATGAATTTCTGGGTTACAGAACACGCAAAATCTAGAAGTAAAGATAGTGATTATGAATATAGTAAAAATTTTATTGATGTTGTAAATACATATTTAAATAATGTAAGTAAATTTAATACTACAGCTTTTCTTACTGATTCGTACATGAACGCTTTAAATCATGCAAGAAAAACATATACTAAAGACTCAGATTATTCTAATAAAGTAGTTGAAATGATTAATAGTATACATGGTTCTGTTAATGGAAATAATAAAGAACAAGGTTCTATAGATTTAATTAAAAGAACTTTATTAGCATATCAATTTACAAATAAACTCGGATTTAGTTTACGTTCAGCAGCTAGAAATGCTACTCAATACTTAATGAATTATGGTACATTTGGAAGAAGTGCTATTAAACAAGCAAATAAATTTATTGAAGAAAATAATATATTAGATAAATTTAATCTCGAAGCAGAACTAAAAGATGCTAACTTATTAATGGATACATCAGAAGCAGCATTAGAATCTGAAGTTAAAATTGAATCAAGTTCTCCATATAAAATAAGAAAAATGGATGAAAATGGTAAAATTATTTATACTGATGAAGAAAATTTTGCTTACAAAGGATTAAAGTTATTCTCTAGAGGAGCAAGTAAATTAGCTCAAAAAAGTTCTTATCTTCATAGAACTATAGAAAATCTTAATAGAAAAATGACAGCTAAAATTGCATTTGGTTCTATATATAAATCAATGGATGAAAGTCCAGAATTTATAAAATTTTTAGAATCAAAGGTATCCGATAAAGGTAGTGTTGAATCTCAAAAGAAAAAATATGCACAAGCATATGCAAAGAATATGGTATTGCTTAATCATTTTGATTATAATTCATACGCTAAAGCTAAAAACTTAAGAGAAGGTATAGGTCAGTTTGTATTTCAATTTCAACATTATGGGATGGAATTTCTTGAAAGAAACTATTCTATTTTAAAAGAAGGTTCTGGAGATGCAAGAGTATTATGGAATAATGTAGTTAAAGGTGATGATAAATTTTCTCAATGGTTACAAGACGCTAGGGGTGTTCATAGGTCAATGAATATGTTTACAGCTTATTTTATGGCACCTGCTTTAATAAGTTATCTTACAGGATTAAATCAAACTCTTGTTGAGCATACAGGAAAAGAATTAATAGAAGACATTGTTAATTTATTTACTACTGATTTTGACGATGAAGATTCTATAAAAGAATTAAATAAAAACTTTTATGGTAAAGGCATAGTTGGTTCTAAACTCGGCCCTACGTTTGGTACAATACTAGATATTGCTGTAGCTTCTGAATTAGTAAATGCTGATAACGAATACTTAGATAATATTATGTTAAATACTGGAGACTTTGTTAATAATGACAATACAGATATAGTTGCTAGAAATGTAAGATTCTTTAATCAATTTGCTGGTAGAGCTATTGATAGATATATACCAATGGCAATAAAAAATCCTTATAGTATAACAACTGCTATAGGCCAAGAATTAACATTATACCCTAAAAAGAAAAGTGAACAATCATTTATGAGAGACGTTGTTCCTCCTTTATTAAAAGACTATCCAAGTGAATTACCTTTTAATGATGAAGTAAGAGATTATTATTTTGATAGACTACAAAAGAAGACTAAGAAGAAAAAATACAAAGGATTACCAATTAGTATTCAAAACTCTTTAAGAGAATTAGAACGAGCAGGCAAAAGATA
>TARA_R110002050_G_scaffold162189_2_pt1 | contig 13689 bp, 14 predicted proteins | sample TARA_R110002050 | Tara Oceans TARA_R110002050 (sample SAMEA4396988) | marine metagenome | biome: Polar Biome; feature: [DCM] deep chlorophyll maximum layer (ENVO:01000326); material: water (ENVO:00002006), including particulate matter (ENVO:01000060) such as... | depth 25 m
GTAGTTATGTTTCTCTAGCTAAACAAGCTATTGGACGTTCTAATGTAAAAATTTGCTCCGTAATTGGATTTCCGCTTGGAGCAATGTCTACAGAAGCAAAAATATTTGAAGCAAAAAACGCTATAGACCAAGGCGCCACAGAAATCGATATGGTTATTAATATTGGACGCCTTAAAAGCAAAAACTATGTTGCTGTTCTTAAGGATATCAGTAAAGTAAAAAAAGCCATTGGTTTTACAACGCTAAAAGTTATTTTAGAAATAAGTGAACTTTCTAAAAACGAAATTGTAAAAGCTTGTGAAATTTGCATCGACGCCAAAGCCGATTTTGTAAAAACATCAACAGGTTTCTCCAAAAGTGGAGCGACGTTAACTGCTGTAAAGATTATGAAAAAAACGGTAAGAGGCCAACTTAAAATAAAAGCTTCTGGAGGCATTAGAGATGCTGAAACTGCTCTTAAATACATTGAAGTTGGTGTTTCTAGAATTGGTGCATCTGCAGGTGTTGCTATGATGAATGACGAATATTCAACCGCAGCCTATTAGATACTCTACTCTCTCACTTTGAAGTGATTTATACTTTTTTTTGATTTTGAATTGTATTCAAATTATCGTAAAGTTCCTATAGTGCTATGACTAATTTTAGCTTAGATAGTATAAAATGGGAATTTTGATGAAATTTTGTAAAATTTGAAGTAAAAATAAAAAGTACAAATCACTTCTTTGCTTAACTTTGTAATATGAGTGTACATATCGAAGCCAAAAAAGGCGAAATTGCAGAGACTATTTTACTTCCAGGAGATCCATTAAGAGCAAAATGGATTGCTGAAACATTTTTTGAAAACCCAGTTTGTTTTAACAAAGTCAGAGGCATGTATGGCTATACAGGCACTTACAAAGGCAAAAGAGTTTCTACTATGGGAACAGGAATGGGAGTTCCGAGTATTTCTATTTATTCGCATGAATTAATAACAGAATATGGCGTGAAAAACTTAATTAGAGTTGGAAGTGCTGGATCGTACCAACAGGATGTAAAAATTAGAGATGTTGTTTTAGCAATGTCTGCCTCTTCTACTTCTGGTGTTAACGAATTGCGTTTTGGAGGTGCAGACTACGCACCTACTGCAGATTTTGGCTTGTTTATGAAAGCTGTAGAAGCTGCACGAGCTAAAAACATAGAAATTAAGGCTGGTAACGTTTTGTCTTCAGATGAATTTTACGAAGATGACAAAGAGTCTTTTAAAAAGTGGTCTAAATTCGGAGTGCTTTGTGTAGAAATGGAAGCTGCTGGTTTATATACCATTGCCGCAAAACATAATGCAAATGCATTAGCTATTTTAACTATTTCTGATTCTTTGGTTTCAGGTGAATCCACAACTAGCAAGGAACGCGAAACTACTTTTAAAAATATGATTGAAGTGGCTCTAGAATTGGCTTAATTAATATAATAATGACAAAAGCCATATTAAAAGATAAACTTTTAGGATCATTTTTTTTAGCCACTATAATTCTTGCTATTAGTCTTAGAGATAAAAATGATTGGTGGTTTATTCTTGTTATGTTTTTAATAGCTTTAGTATTTCTATGTACTATTTCGATATTAAAAACGGATTTATATGTCCATTGTTATTCTTATGAAAGTGGAATGTTTCAAATAGAGTATCAGAAGAATTTTTATAAAAAGCAATTAAAAACATTTTCAATTAATGCTGAATCAATAACTTCATATAAGTTTAGTTCAAGTTCTGATTCTGGCTCAAATTCTAACCAAAATACATTTAGTTCCGTTTATTTAAAATATACAGATGATGATGGTGACACAGATGATAAAACTTTTAAATTTAATAACATTGATGAATTTCTCAAGTTAATATTTGAATTACAAAAAAATCAAAAAGAAAAGACAATTGAATAAGTTAATTTGAAAAATTTCTATATAAAATTTAGCTTCTCACTAATGGCTCATTTATAATTTATTACCTTAGTACCTCTGACTATTCTAAATATCTGAATGAAATATAATATTACAATTATTGTCTTAATTCTATTTTTAATTGTAGGCCAAATATTTAATTCTTATTACACCCTTTTTTTTGGTATTGTAACTGTAGGCTTAATATACTTAACGGTTTTCTTATGGGAATTTTCAATTTTTAAAATTGATTTTGATTCTGATTATAAATTTCGAAGTCACAAAAAAGATTTAGACCTTTATAATCTATTTATAGCTCTAATTTGGACGGTTTTTATTGTAACCCAAGATAATCTTTCAGAATTTGATTTTTTTATGATTATAAGCTTTTGGTCGCTTCCTATTATTGAAATATTAATATGGTTTATTTATAAAGCTAAAAGGCCATTTACAGTTTTCATAAAAGATGATGAATTAATATTAAATAAGCGCTGGTATAAAGTAAGAAACTTACCTAATCTTGTTCAGATTAGTTATAATCGCTTCACAAAAAGCTTACTATTAGATTTTAAAGTAAAGTCTGAAATCTCCATTGCTACGACGGAATACAGTACAGAAGATATTAATCTGATGCTTAAAATCTTAATAGAAAAATCTGAACACAATGTATTTATACCTAGTAATTATAAGCCAAATAATAAATAGCTAACAATAATCTTTAATATAAATTACTAAATTAGTAGCTTACCAAAATATTATTCCATTCTAATTAAAAATCATGAAAAAAATAATCCTAATACTACTTATAATTTTAGTCGCATTTCCATCTTGTAAAGAAAAGACAACGGAAGAAAATGAAGACGTCATTGCAACCTACTACCTAATAAGACATGCAGAAAAAGACAGAGGCGATAAAAAGAATAAAGACCCACATTTAACTACAATTGGCCGCAAACGTGCAGAAAATTGGAAAAAACATTTTAAAGGTGTAAACTTTGATGCTGTGTATTCTACCGATTACAACAGAACCAAAGAAACAGGAACTCCAACGGCAAAAGCTAATAATTCAGTGCTTCATTTTTACAATCCTTCAGACTTTAAAATTGAAGAATTCATGGAAAAAACAAAAGGAAAAACAGTTCTTATTGTTGGCCACAGTAATACCACTCCAAAATTTGCAAATGCGTTATTAGGTGAAGATAAATATGATGATATTGAAGACCATAATAATGCCAATTTGTATAAAGTTACTTTTACAAAAGATGGTAAATTTTCAGAGTTATTAATTGTCAACTAGCTGAACTTCTATATTCTTTAATTCAATTTTAGACAACAATTCTAACTGATTATTTTCAAAAACTTTACCTAGGTTTTCTAGAGTAAACTTTGCATCCTTGGCTTTATAATTGTTATAGTCTACAAAACGTAATTCATTAACATAACGTTCATTATAAGCTTCTCTAAAACGCATTCCTATTTCCTTACCCTCATTATATGAATACGCAAAGTAATCCAACTTAAAAGACTGTTTATTAATCCAATAAATAAAAATATCTTCATGGTCTTCGCCTCCACCTTCTGCACTAAATGTAACTTTAATCTTATAATAATCTTTACCTTTTATTTGCTCACTTCCTAACAGTGCTTTATTTACGGCTTCATCATTTAAACCATAAGGTAAAACGGAAAAATAGTGTACCGAATTAACTGAAGCTTCATACTTTTTAGCAATGGAATCTTCGAGTTTTACGAAGTCTTTATTATCATAGCGTTCAAAACCTACATTACTCAACATATCAAAAATAGAATCGTTGTCCTTTACTAAAATGCGTACTAAAAGAAATTCGTGATTCTTACGAAGTGCCTGGTAATAAACATCCCTAAATTCAAATTTTAAACTCGATTTTTTAAACTTTTCACCACCAGAAACTTCAATAGATTTATTAATAATCTCATCTGCAGTTAAGGCCTTAGTAACAGCTTCAATAGTTATTGTATTTGTGTTAGAATTTTCATTCTTACATCCAAAAAGGACAACAACAAATACGAGTAACAAGTAATTCTTCATGATTAATTTATTTTCTAAAAATAAAGTCGTAAAATTAAAGATAAGATTACAATTTAATGAAGCATTAACGAATTCTTAGCAACTCTTAATCATTGTAGATTTTAAACTTCAAAAGTTATTTAAACGAAACTTTCTAACTAATAACTAAAAAACTATCTTTGCCATCCATGCAAAATAAGGTTAACATACTTAATAAGAAAGCAAAATTTCAGTACGAGATATTAGATAAATATACGGCTGGGATTGTACTTAGCGGAACTGAGATTAAATCTATTAGATCCAGCAAGGCTTCTATTGCCGAAAGTTTCTGCGAGTTTAATGAGCGTGGGGAACTTTTTGTTATTAATATGACGGTAGAAGAATACGCTTATGGCAACTACTACAACCACAGACCAAAAGCAGAACGTAAACTACTGCTTAATAAAAAAGAGCTTAAAAAGTTAAAAAAGGAAATAGACGTAAAAGGAAATGCTATTATTCCTTTAAAACTTTTTGTTAACGATAGAGGTTTAGCTAAACTAGTAATTGGTTTAGGAAAAGGTAAAAAACTCTACGATAAGCGCGAAACCATTAAAGATCGCGACAACAAGCGAAATTTAGACCGTATTAAGAAAGATTTCCGTTAGAAGACTCCTTTTATTATCTGCTATATTTATTATAAAAACAGTCTTGTTTTTATTAACTTACTTGCAAATATTTAAAATGAACAAGCTTGTAATCGTCCTATTTTTAGTTTTTAACTTTGGCAATGCTCAAGACCAAAACTATCTAGAATTTAGTAAAGAATTTGAAATTAACGAAAAGGTCTATCTATTTGGAGACAACGTGAAATTAAGAAAATCACCTTCAACAAATTCTGAAATCATAACACTTCTAAAAATTGGAGAACCTTTAAAAATAGTAGAAAAAAGTACAGAAACTTTAATGTACAATGGTATAGATTCACCTTGGTATAAAGTAAAATACAATAATCAGCAAGGCTATGTAATTGGTGGATTAATCTCTGCAACTGAAAAGAAAGATGGTAATGTTAGATTCCTTTTCAACTTTGAAATCGAAGATTCTAAACTATACGTAACAACAAGAGTTTTAACTGATACAACATCCAAATATTTTGAAAACAAATCAGAATTTAGAGGTGATAATTATTTATTTACAATTCATTTCTATGATAATAAAGGTATTGAAGACATTAACAATATCCTATTTGTTAATTATGTACCAGAATCTTGTGGAGCAAACTCAGGTGGTTACTACCTTTTTCTAGATGATAATGGATTATACAAAGTTTTAGACTTAAGGTCTGGTGCAGATATTGGCTTTTGGGAGTCCGAAACTTTAATTTTCCCAAATGACCCAAATGGAGAAAAAGACAAGATTATCTTTTTAAAGGAAGATGGACAATATCCAGATGATGAAGAATCAGGCGATGAACCCATTTGGGAAAAAACGAGTAGTATTAAAATTGATTTAAAATGGGTGGACTCTAAAGTTTCACCTAATCCTAGAACTGTTTTAGACAAGATTGGTGACTATTAAATCTTATTACCAACTACTTACACTTCGTTTTTAAGTTTCTTTAACTAAAGGAATTACAACTTTAAGATTCTTATAACTTTTACATTATATTTTTAGTCTATGTTTGAGACAGTATAAATTATTAGCGAAATTATTTAATACCCTAAGCAACCTTTTATCATAAAACTACGTCTTCATATATGTAAGGCATAATGTTTGTGATAAATCACAAATCTTAAGTCATTACCTAATCATCAATCTAAAATAATATGCAAAAAAAACTACTCTTCATCTTTTTAATTGCGTTCAGTACAATGGTTTCTGCTCAAATTACCGGAAACATCACAGATCAAAACAATAATCCGCTTCCCTTTGTAAACATTTTAATCGAAAACACATACAAAGGCACAACGAGTAATGACGACGGTTATTACGAGCTTAACATTTCTAAAACAAAAGACTACACCATCATTTATAGTTATTTGGGCTATAAAACGGTTAAAAAATCAGTTTCAATTTCAAAATTCCCTTATCAATTAGATATTTCTTTAGAGGAAGAATCTGTCTCTCTTGGCGAAGTTGTAATAGATGCAGAAAACGATCCTGCAAATGCAATTATGAGACAAGCCATTGCGCAACGCCAAGCTAATCTTGAAAAAATTGAGTCTTTTAAAGCCGATTTCTATTCTAGAGGATTAATAAAAATAAAGAATGCTCCAGAAAAAATAATGGGTCAAGAAGTTGGCGATTTAGGTGGTGGATTAGATTCTACAAGAAGTGGAATTATTTATTTATCTGAAACCATTTCAAAAATTCAATTTTTAAGTCCAGATAAATTAAAAGAAAAAATTAACGCTTCAAAAATTAGTGGTAACAGTAATGGTTTTAGCTTTAATACAGCTTTAGAAGTGGACTTCAATTTCTACAATAACACAATAAATTTCGGTAACGAAATTATATCACCAATCGCTAACAATGCCTTTGGTTACTACAAATACAAGCTAGATGGTGTTTTTTATGATGACAGAGGTAATTTAATAAACAAAGTTAAAGTAACTCCAAAACGTAAAAACGACCCTGTTTTCTCTGGCTATATTTATATTGTAGAAGACCAATGGGATATTTATGCATTAGAATTAGATATTACAGGTGTTCAAGCCAAAAATCCGGCTGTAGATATTATCTCACTACAACAGAGCTTTTCTTATTCTGAAAGCAATGATATTTGGGCAAAAATCTCTCAGAGTATCGATTTCAAATACGGATTATTCGGCATAAAAGGAGATGGCCGTTTTACTGCCGTTTATAGCAATTACGAATTCAATTCAGGATTAACCCGAAAGGATTTTAATAAAGAAATTGTCTCTTTTGAAAACGAAGCCAATAAAAAAGACTCTTTATTCTGGAATAAAATTAGACCTGTTCCTCTTACTTTAGAAGAACGTAACGACTATGTTACAAAAGATAGCATTCAAATTGTGCATGAGTCTAAACCTTATTTAGATTCTGTAGATCACGCTAAAAACAAATTCAAAATTGGAAATATTTTAGGCTACACCTATCAAAATTCGCATAAAAACTATCGCTTAGGGTTTGACATACCTCCTACTGCTACGCAGTTTAACACCGTACAAGGTTTCGCCGTTGGAGCAAACGTGTTTTATACTAAAGGCTATGATGATTATAAACGTTATTTAACCGTAAACGGAAATCTTCAATATGGAATTTCAGATGATAGATTACGAGCAACGGGTGGAGCAACTTATAAATTTAATAGCGTAAGCAATTCGTATTTAACTTTATATGGAGGCGTTACAACCGTTCAATTTAATCCTTCAGATCCAATTTCACCATTAATAAATGGTATAAGCTCATTGTTTTTTGAGGATAACTACATGAAAATCTACGACAAGAGTTTTGTTACCGCTAATTATTCGGAAGAACTCTTTAACGGATTTAGGCTGTTTACAAGTTTAACGTACGAAAGACGAAAAGCACTTTTCAACACCACAGACCAAACTTATATTAATGATGATAACGATGCTTACACAAGCAATAATCCATTAAATGAATTGGCTTACGGAGTTGCACCTTTCCAAACACATAACATGCTAAAAGGTGTAATCAATGCTCGTATAAACTTTGGGCAAGAATACATGAGTTATCCTGATGCCAAGTACAATGTTGGAAATGATGATTATCCAACGTTACATTTAGGTTACGAAAAAGCATTTGGAGCGACTGTGGATGATTATAATTTTGACCAGATTAAGATTCGCTTAACACAATCCTTTAATGTAAAAGATAAAGGTAGATTTAACTATAATCTAAAAGCCGGAAAGTTTTTTAATGCAGACGATATCGCGTTTATGGATTACCAACATTTTAATGGTAACCAAACACACGTAAGCTTTGATGGTAACTACACTAATGTATTTAACAATTTAGATTACTATTCCGCAAGCACAAACGATTCTTATTTTGAAGCGCATGCCGAACACGATTTTAATGGATTTCTTTTAGGAAAAGTACCATTATTAAACAAGTTGAATTTCAATTTAGTACTTGGTGCTCATTTATTAGCAACTCCAGATGTTAAGCCTTACCAAGAGTATTCAATTGGTTTAGATAATATTGGTTTCGGAAAATGGCGTTTCTTACGAGTAGATTATTTACGCTCCTACCAAAGCGGATTTAAAAGTGATGCAATTGTATTTGGTTTGAAATTCTTTTAACTTTATAGCATGAAAAAAATCACATTAATACTATTCTTATTTTCATTTGTAACATTTGCTCAAGAAAAAAAAGACTATTCAAAAAACGTTGCCACTTTAGATAGCACAATTGCGACTTTATATTCAGTAATTTCTGGTGATAAAGGTGTAAAACGCGATTGGGCTTTATTTAAACATCTCTTCAAAAAAGATGCAAAACTCATCGCAACCGGAAAAAACCCAAAAGGAGAAACTGTTGTCCGTTATATGTCTACCGAAGACTATATAAACACTTCAGGTAATTGGTTAGTAGAAAACGGTTTTTATGAAGTTGAAATTAATCGAGAAACTCAAGTTTTTGGAAATATAGCGCACGTTTTCACGACTTACAAAGCCTTTAAAAGCAAAGACGACAAAGAACCTTTTATGAGAGGTATCAATAGTGTTCAATTATTTAATGACGGAAAACGTTGGTGGATTATTAATATTTACTGGACACAAGAATCTGATGAAAATCCTATTCCTGAGGTTTATTTGTCTAAAAATTAATAGACTTTAAACACTAATCTCTAATTCGTTAGAAATCTTCTCGATACAAAGTTTCAAAAAAAGAAATTTCACTCGAAGTGATGTTAGCTACAAAATTTTGATTCTTTTTCGAAAAAAACTAATTCTTATCTTCTAACATGGGTACAAATCTAAAATCACCAAATTCATGTTTTTCAAATTCTTTTGGCCCTTTTCTAATAAACATCGTCATTACTTGTACATCGTCACCTACAGGTATTACTAAACGTCCACCAATAGCCAACTGACTCAATAACGGATTAGGTACATAAGGCGCGCCAGCAGTTACAATAATACTTTGAAAAGGTGCTTCTTCTGGTAATCCTTTATAACCATCACCAAATATTAATTGTTTTGCTCTATAGCCAATTTTAGGTAAAAACTTAGATGTTTTTTTAAATAGTTCTTGCTGACGTTCTATACTATAAACCTTAGCTCCAAGTTCTAATAGTACAGCTGTCTGGTAACCACTACCTGTCCCTATTTCTAAAACTTTATCACCTTGTTTTACTTGTAATAATTCAGATTGAAAAGCTACAGTATAAGGTTGAGAAATCGTTTGATCAGCAGCAATAGGAAATGCTTTATCTTGGTAAGCATGGTCAATAAAACCAGAATCCATAAACAAATGTCTAGGTATTTTTCCAATAGCCTTTAAGACTCCTTGGTTTTTAATTTCTTTTTTTATCAGAGTTTCAACAAGTTGTTGGCGCATTCCTTGATGCTTAAATGTGTCTTTCAAAGCGTAGTTTAGTTTACGCTAAATTAATTTAAAGATGCAGAATTTCAAAGAAAGAATTTAAACAATATTTTATTATCATTTTCGCAGTATTTTATATTTTCTTTTTTCAATTTCTGAGCGAAAACGACTATTTTTGTTAAAAACAGAAAAACATGCTAAAAGCTGGTGTTCTTGGTGCTGGTCACCTCGGAAAAATACATTTAAGGTTACTTAACCAATCTAATAAATATGATCTCGTTGGTTTTTACGATGCAGATCCAGAAAATGCAAAACTTGTAGTTGAAGAATTCGGTTATAAATATTTTGATTCTATAGACGATTTAATCGATGCTGTAGATGTTGTAGATATTGTTACGCCAACGCTTTCTCACTACGATTGCGCTAAAGTAGCTATCAAAAAAGGAAAACATATTTTTATAGAAAAACCAATTACCAACACAGTAGAAGAAGCTGAAACCATTAGAACTTTGGTTGCAGAACATGGTGTAAAAGGTCAAGTTGGACATGTAGAGCGATTTAATCCTGCATTTATTGGCGTAAAAGACCAGATAGTAAACCCTATGTTTATTGAGTGTCACAGATTAGCAGAGTTTAATCCTCGTGGCACTGATGTACCTGTGGTTTTAGACTTAATGATCCATGATATTGATATCATTTTAAGTGTAGTACAATCACCTGTAAAACATATTTCTGCAAGTGGCGTTTCTGTAGTGAGTGAAACACCAGATATTGCCAATGCAAGAATTGAGTTTAAAAACGGTTGTGTCGCTAATTTAACAGCAAGTAGAATTTCATTAAAGAACATGCGTAAAACGCGATTCTTTCAAAAAGATGCTTACATCTCTGTAGATTTTCTTGAAAAGAAATGTGAGGTCGTAAAAATGAAAGATGCACCAGATAATCCTGGTGATTTTGATATGATTCTTCAGAATGCAGAAGGTATTAAAAAACAAATCTATTTTGACAATCCAGAAATAACCAATAACAATGCTATTTTAGATGAGTTAGAAACATTCGCTGATGCAATTAATAATAACACTAAGCCAGTGGTTACTTTGCATGATGGCACGGAAGCTTTACGAGTTGCTAATATGATTATTAATCAGTTTTAATTCAACTTCAACTACACAAACTTTTCAACTTTTAAATTAATGAAAAACATAGCAGTTATAGGTGCAGGAACCATGGGAAATGGAATTGCCCACACATTTGCACAATCGGGATTTAATGTACAGCTTATAGATATTAGTGAAGACTCTTTAAAACGAGGCGTGGATACCATTGCTCGAAATTTAGACAGAATGGTTGCTAAAGAAAAAATTAGTGAAGCTGATAAATTAACTACTTTAGGTAATATAACAACATTTACAAGCACTGAAGACGGTGTTAAAAATGCTGACTTAGTCGTTGAAGCTGCAACTGAAAATCTAGATTTAAAACTAAAAATATTTAAGCAGTTAAATGCTGTCTGTGGTGATAAAACCATTTTAGCGACAAACACATCTTCAATTTCTATTACTCAGATTGCTGCAGTAACATCGAGACCAGAGAAAGTTATTGGTATGCATTTTATGAATCCTGTGCCAATTATGAAATTGGTTGAAATCATTAGAGGTTACAGCACAAGTGATGAAGTAACTTCTACAATCATGGAATTATCTAAAACGTTAGGTAAAACACCAACAGAAGTTAACGATTATCCTGGTTTTGTAGCTAACCGAATTTTAATGCCAATGATTAACGAATCTATTGAAACACTTTACAATGGTGTTGCTGGTGTTGAAGAAATTGATACGGTTATGAAATTAGGAATGGCACATCCAATGGGTCCTTTGCAATTAGCAGATTTTATTGGATTAGATGTTTGTTTATCTATTCTTAATGTAATGTATGATGGTTTTAAAAACCCCAAATATGCACCTTGTCCTCTACTCGTTAATATGGTAATGGCTGGGAAATTAGGTATTAAATCTGGTGAAGGATTTTATGATTACGCTGAGAGTAGAAAAGCTGAGAAGGTTTCTGTACAATTCTCAAAGTAACTTAATGCTTGTCATTACAATGGCAGGAGCCAAAAAATAATATGAAGTATCAATTAATATATTGTCTTTTCTGTTTTGTAGTATTGTCTTGTAACAATAAAACAAAGAATACTGACTCAGATAATTCAAATATAGCCGAAGTATTAAAGGATACAATAATTGAGATAGAACAACAAAAAGATTACAAAACACTTATTTTAAAAGATACGACGTTTATATCCGAAGGTTTCGATTTTCCGGTTGGAAAACCTAATGCAAAAGGCTATTATAATGCTCAAAAGTTTCAAGAGAACAACCATTTAGGAGATGATTGGAATGGTGTTGGAGGAGGAGATTCAGACTTAGGAGACCCTATTTACGCCATAGCTAATGGTTATATTAGTGAAGTTAAAGATTATGAAGGTGGCTGGGGAAATGTGATAAGAATTGTGCATTTACATAACAATCAACTTTACGAGTCACTGTATGCACATTGCGATTCTATTTTAGTAAATTCTAATCGTTTTATAAAAAAAGGAGAACAAGTTGCCACTATAGGAAATTGTAATGGAGCGTATTTTGCACATCTTCATCTCGAAATTAGAAATGAAGTAGATTTAGATATTGGTGGTGGTTATTCTGAAGATACAACTGGCTATTTAGACCCAACCGATTTTATTAAAAAAAACAGAAACTAAAGTGGTAAAAATCATCCCGTTTAAAGCCGTAAAACCAACAAGAGCTATTGTTGGTCTTGTGGCATCGCGTCCGTATCAAAGCTATACTTTAGATGAACGCGAATCTCGAATGGCATATAATCCATACAGTTTTCTTCATATTGTAAATCCTGGTTATAAATACGCACAAGAAGTTACAGGCGAAGAACGCTATAAACTTGTAAAAAATAGATACTCAGAATTTAAGGAAGATGGTGTTTTTGTTCAAGATGAAAAACCTTCGTTTTATGTTTATAAAATTGTAAATCGACTTGGCCAAGAATTCTGTGGAATTATAGCCGCAACAAGTGCTGAAGATTACGAAAAAAACGTAATTAAAAAACATGAAGACACTATTGCTAAACGCGAAGAAACCTTTAAAAGTTATCTTCAAACTGTTGGTTTTAATGCAGAACCTGTGCTTCTCACCTATCCTGATAATACTACAATTGCAGAAATTATAAAGGAAACACAAAAGGGTTATGCCGAGTTTGAATTTACAATGACCTACAGAGACACACATTATTTATGGAAAATAGATAATGTAGAAACTATTAAGACGATTCAGCATGAATTCAGTAAAATGAACACGGTTTATATTGCAGATGGTCATCACAGATCAGCTTCATCTTATTTGTTATATAAAGATGAAAAAGCAAAAAATCCAAATCATAATGGAAGCGAATCATATAACTTTTTTATGTCGTATTTAATACCCAAATCCAATTTGGTTATTCACGAATTTAATAGACTCATAAAAGATTTAAACGGCTTAACAAAAGAAGAGTTTTTAATAAAATTAGATGCTTCTTATCGAATTGAAAACAGAGGTTTAATACCTTATAATCCTTCAAAAGCACATCATTTTAGTATGTATTTAGATGGAGAATTTTATTCGCTCTATTTACGAAAAGGCAATTACGATTTTAAAACCGCTTTAGACGAATTAGATGCACAATTGCTTTATAAAACCATACTTAAACCTATTTTAGAAATTGAAGATTTAAGACACGATAATCGTATTGCATACGTTAATGGTAAACACGAAATGATTACTATTAAAAGCAGTGTTGATAATGGTGAATTTAAAGTTGGTTTTGGCATGTGTCCTTCAAACGTAGAACAGATGAAGCAAATTGCAGACGAAGGCTTAACCATGCCACCAAAAAGCACTTATATTTTACCTAAATTGAGAAGTGGAATTACTATATATGAGTATTAACAATTTAATCTATGAGAGCTATTCTAATTTTAATTTTATTACTTCTTTTTTTAATTGTTAAAGTGGAAAAATTAACCAACCAAAAAGAATATTAATTCAACAAAAGACTCAATGTATTTAGTAAATAAAGGTCTCAATTATATTAACAATTTCAGTTCCGAAAAATAATTATGAGTATTAAAGACAACCTTAAAAACATTAAATCCAGAA
>TARA_R110002050_G_scaffold36680_2_pt1 | contig 13688 bp, 9 predicted proteins | sample TARA_R110002050 | Tara Oceans TARA_R110002050 (sample SAMEA4396988) | marine metagenome | biome: Polar Biome; feature: [DCM] deep chlorophyll maximum layer (ENVO:01000326); material: water (ENVO:00002006), including particulate matter (ENVO:01000060) such as... | depth 25 m
AGAAAAATGATGGAGAAGCAGAAGGCTCAATTAGAAGAGTCTAGAAAAGATATTAAAGCTAGAGATGATAAGATTAGTTTGGTGTTTATATCGTTAATATTTACATTAATGGGATTCGCTGGTTTGGTTTATGCTTATTTAAAGAGTATAAAGAACCAGAGGCTTATTGCAGAACAGAAGTTTATCATTGAAAACTCATTGGTCGAAAAAGATTCTTTGCTAAAAGAAATACATCATAGGGTTAAGAATAATCTTCAGATGGTTTCTAGCCTATTAAGTCTTCAAACTAAAAACACACGTAGTAAAGCCGCAATAGAGGCTTTAGAGGAAGGTAAGAGTAGGGTGAAAGCAATGGCTTTAATTCATCAAAAATTGTATCAGAACGATGATTTGTCGGTTATTGAAATGCAAAGTTATATAGAGAGCTTAATTAATAGTATACAGTCTGTTTACAAAAAAGGGGGGCATAATATTACGATTACAATTGATGCCGAAGGCGTTGAATTAGATATTGACAGAGCGATACCTTTCGGATTAATATTAAACGAATTGGTTTCTAATTCCTTTAAATATGCATTTCCACAAGATGATGGTAATGGTAAAATTTATATTCATTTGCGTAAAATAGCTGGTCAAGAAGGATTTTTTGAATATACTGATAATGGCATTGGTTTACCTGAAGATTCAGAAGAACGGGCAAATTCTTCTATGGGAATTCGCCTTATGAATAGATTGGCAAATCAATTGCAGACTTCTTTGAATACAGATAGAACTACTGAAGGGGTACGTTTTTGGTTTAATTTTAAATAGTCTACCTAACCTTACTTTTAAGAACAATTTTATGTAATAATTTCGGAAAAAATCGTTTTATATAAATTCCATATTTTTCTTTTCCGCCAATATAAGTTTCTAATTTTTTCTTTTTAATAGCAGTAATAATTTTCTCAGAACATTGGTTTACTGGCATACCATTTTCGGTAGCATTATCTTCTTTCATTAACGCACTGCCATCTCCTGTTAATGCATTTTTAGCTACGTTGGTTTGAATAAACCCGGGGCAAATTAATGAGACATCAATATTATCTTTTTCATGCTCCATTCGTAGGGCATCGAAGAAGCCATGTAGCGCATGTTTTGCCCCACAATATCCAGAACGATAAGGTGATGAAAATTTCCCCATTAAACTAGTGATAGTGACAAAATGGCCGCTTTTTTGAGCAATAAAAAAAGGGAGTAAGTGTTTGGTTAATTTTATAGTGCCCAGATAATTAACATCAATCATTTGTTGGTAAACTTCAAACTTGGTGTCGATTATCAATGAACGTTGGCTGAGCCCACCATTATTGATTAAAATATCGATTTTACCATATAAGGATATGGCATTTTTGGTAATACTTTCCAATGATTCGAAATCAGTTAAATTTAATGGAAGAACCAGCGCATTTTCTGAAAATTCACATTTGTTTTTGACTTTTGTTAGTGCCTCTTTTCGACGAGCTGAGAGTATTACTTTATCACCTTGTGCATTCAATTGGTATGCTAATGCTTCACCAATACCTGATGATGCTCCCGTAATCCAAATCACTCTATTTCCCATACTTTCTAATCCGTTCATATTAAAGTGAAAATATAACTAAATTTGAAGGATTATATGAAAGCAACTTTTAAAAAGTATCTACTCAATTTTAAAAATCCCAGTGGTACGTCTAGAGGAATTCTACGAACCAAAGAGACTTGGTTTTTGATTTTAGAGGATGAAGGGAAGTGGGGAATTGGCGAGTGCGGACTTTTTAGAGGATTAAGTTATGATGATGTTCCTGAATATGAGGAAAAGTGTTCTTGGGTTGCTAGGCATATAGATTTAGGGGAATTGGAATTATTGAACCAGTTAACGGATTATCCTAGTATCCAATTCGGATTGGAACAGGCATTTTTATCGCTTCGCTCTCATCATCCTTTCGAACTTATTGGGTCTTCATTTTTAAATGAACACCAACCCATTTCAATTAATGGTTTGGTTTGGATGGGAGATAAGGATTTTATGCACCGTCAAATAGAGGACAAGCTTAACGATGACTTCACTTGTATTAAAATGAAAATTGGGGCTATAGATTTCGACACCGAAATAGAACTGTTAAAATCGATTCGTAAACGGTATTCAAAGAATGAAATTGAATTGCGTGTCGATGCCAACGGTGCTTTTGCACCAAGTGAAGCTCTGGATAAATTAGAACGACTTTCAAAATTAGATTTACATTCTATTGAACAACCAATTAAGCCAGGTCAAACGACAGAAATGTATAAGCTATGTCGAAATACACCTTTGCCAATTGCCCTTGATGAAGAATTAATAGGTATAGTAGATGTAACGAAAAAGAAAGAATTACTACAAACTATACAACCACAATATATTATCTTGAAACCAAGCTTAGTAGGTGGCTTTGCAGGAAGTATGCAGTGGATTGGTTTAGCGGATACGAATGGAATAGGATGGTGGATTACCAGCGCATTAGAAAGCAACATAGGGTTGAATGCCATAGCGCAATGGACTGCCACCTTAGGTAGTAAAATGCCTCAAGGCTTGGGCACTGGTTCATTGTTTGCCAATAATATTGAAAGTCCATTAGAAGTGGCTAAAGGCGGCTTATTTTATGGCAAGTCAAAAAAATGGAAAAATAATTTAATTGAAAGTTTATGTATATAGAACAAGGGTATAAAGGAGATTTAGGTTTATGGAAATATTTGATTATCCCCGGATGTTTTATTGGTTTAATGATTGTTAATTATATAGCAATACTTTATTCACCAGTAAGTGTAGAAGATACGATGGCGCAAATGGTTAAGGCCTTAGGGTCTAATGTGGTACTGATAATATTACTTGCCCCACTTGCTGCAGGGCTGTTTATGGTACTTGGTTGGACCAAATTAGTTCATTCTCAATCTATAACATCTTTGACGACCTCTCGAAAAAAAATAGATTGGAAAAGAGTGTTTTTTGCGTTCTTTATTTGGGGACTTGTTACTGTAGTCTTAACTTTTGTTAGTATTTACTTTTCACCAGAAGATTTTAAATTTAATTTTAAGTTAATACCATTTCTATCATTAGCGGTTATTGGGATTTTGCTTATTCCTTTGCAAACAAGTTTCGAAGAATATTTATTTAGAGGATATATGATGCAAGGCCTAGGTATTTTTGCGAAGAATAGGTGGTTTCCTTTATTGGTAACTTCTGTATTATTTGGATTGATGCATTTGGGTAACCCTGAAGTTGAAAAACTAGGGCATGGTATAATGGTATATTATATAGGTACTGGTTTTTTCTTAGGTATTTTAACTTTAATGGATGAAGGTCTTGAGTTAGCTCTAGGATTTCATGCTGCTAATAATTTATTTGGAGCTTTATTAGTTACTGCAGATTGGCAAGCATTTAGTGTAGAATCTTTATATAGGGATGTTTCACGACCTGTTCTTGGATGGGATGTTTTGGTGCCTATTTTTGTTGTGTTTCCAATCCTATTAATTGTATTCTCAAAAAAATATGGTTGGACCAATTGGAAAGACAAGCTAACGGGTAAGGTGTTAAGTAAAGAAGAGTTCTTGGCTACCCAAAAAGAAGAAATTGAATAAAGTCAATATACATCCAAGCTTTTGTATTAATGGGAAAGGACTTTTAGTGGATGACCTTTTAGAATTCGGTTACAGCTATATTAAGGAAGGTGAGGAGTTTGAAAAATACATAGGGGAATTCATTTTAGATTGGATTGATAATTCGTCAACAGTTACTGTACATACTTCTGGATCGACTGGTACTCCTAAAACGATTACACTAAAAAAAGAACTGATGGTGAATAGTGCCATGGCAACAGGGAGCTATTTTAATATTTCCTCTGGAGATTCTGCATTACTTTGTTTACCTACAACATATATTGCAGGTAAGATGATGCTGGTAAGGGCTATGGTGTTAGGGCTTGACCTTTATATTGTTCCGCCAACTTCAACTCAATTAAAAGGCATCAATAGAACATTTGATTTTGGTGCCATGGTGCCTCTTCAGGCTTTGAACTCCTTATCATCTTTACATCAAGTTAAAATCTTAATTATAGGTGGAGCTTCCATTTCGAGCGATTTAATAGATAAATTGAAAGCTATTGACAATAATAGTTTTGAAACTTATGGTATGACCGAGACGATAACTCATATTGCGGTTAAACCATTGAATAAGCTGAATACGTCAAATGTTCCTTTTAAAACCTTACCAGATGTTGAAATATCAAAAGATGATAGGGATTGTTTAGTGATTAATTCCCCAAAAATATCTGAGGAAATCGTAATAACCAATGATGTTATTGAGTTAGTTTCTGACAATGAATTTAGATGGTTGGGGCGATATGATAATATGATAAATTCCGGTGGTATTAAATTAAACCCAGAGCTAATAGAATCCAAACTTTCAGATATACTACATGAAAGTTTTTTTATTGGTTCCTTACCAGACCCGAAACTAGGCGAGCAAGTTGTGTTGATTTTAGAAGGTGAGGTTGATAAGGGGAATATAATGAAACAACTTATCTCAAGTAATGCCATGAAAAAGTATGAGCTGCCCCGACTTATAAAAGCTATTCCAGAGTTCTTACGGACAGATAGCGGTAAGATAAAAAGAAAAGAAACTATAGACTTATTAAAATCATAGTTTCCCTAACCAAAACGTAAGTTTCCCTAATTCCTCATTTTTTTCATACTACTTCTTTTTTAGGTTTATCACTCAAACTTAAAACCGACAGTTATGAAAAATGCAACATTTCTATTTCTTCTTTTCAGTAGTTTCTTTTTATCCGCCCAACAAATGATGATAAACGGTACGGTTACAGATCCCGATGGTTTTCCATTACCAGGCGCTAATGTTTTAATAAAAGGTACTTCGAATGGCACGCAAACCGATTTTGATGGTAACTATTCTATCATGGCTTATAAAGGAGCCAAATTGGTATATAATTACATTGGTTTTAAAACCAAAGAAATTGAAATTCAAGATTTGGCAATTATACATGTATCTCTAGAGGAAGATTATGAAGCCTTAGAGGAAATTGTTGTAATGGGTTATGGTATTAGCTCAAGTGCATATGCAGTTGGGACAGTGTCTAGGCTTAATAAAAGAGAATCTCAAAAAAACAATTTACAACTCGGTATTAGTAGACAATTACAAGGCAAAGTGAGTGGTGTAGCTATAGGAGTAATAGATAAAAAAAATAACGAAACTAAAGTTGAAAGGCCTCTATATATTGTTGATGGAATTCCTATTGAAAAGGAATATAACACAATTGTCGAGAGCTTGGATAGCGATGATATTGCAGATAAAAAAATATTTAAAGGTGGCAAAGCTAAAAATATATACGGCAATGTAGCTCAACACGGTTGTGTTGTCATTACGACGGTAAACGGTAATTATACTGTTTCGAAAGATGAAAACTATGCAAGAATCACTGAAAATCAATTTCAAAAAGTTGAAATTAATCCATTATCTACTTTTTCTATCGATGTAGATAAAGCGGCGTATAGTAATATTAGAAAATTCATAAACAATGGGCAGGAAGTTCCAGTAGATGCGGTCAAAATAGAAGAAATGATTAATTATTTTGACTATGACTACCCTCAACCAACAGGTGATCATCCCTTTTCTGTAAATACGGAAGTTGCTCAAACACCTTGGAATACTGACACCAAATTGGTTCGAATAGGTTTACAGGGCAAAGAATATAAAAATGAAGAACTACCAGCCTCCAATCTTACTTTTTTAATCGATGTTTCCGGGTCAATGTCAGACAGCAATAAATTGCCCTTACTGAAGTCTGCTTTTAAACTTTTGGTAAATCAATTACGAGAAAAGGATAAGGTGTCGATAGTCGTTTATGCCGGTGCGGCAGGTGTAGTGTTAGAGCCCACTTCAGGTAATAATAAAATGAAAATTATGAATGCGTTGAACAAGTTAGAGGCAGGTGGTTCAACGGCAGGTGGTCAAGGTATTGAATTGGCCTATAAATTGGCTGAGAAACACTTTAGAAAGAATGGTAATAACAGGGTTGTACTTGCAACCGATGGGGATTTTAATGTAGGGTTATCTAATGATAAAGACATGGAAGATCTTATAACTGAAAAAAAAGAGTCTGGTGTTTTTCTTTCCGTCTTAGGTTTTGGCATGGGTAATTATAAGGACTCAAAATTGGAAACTTTAGCAGATAAAGGCAATGGTAACCATGGTTACATCGATACCATGCAAGAAGCGCAGAAATTATTTGGTGAGGAATTCGGTGGTACATTATTTACCATAGCAAAAGACGTTAAAATACAGATTGAATTTAATCCTAATAAAGTAAAGTCTTATAGATTAATTGGATATGAAAATAGATTGTTGGCAGATGAGGATTTTATTGATGATACAAAAGATGCCGGTGAATTAGGTAGCGGACATAAAGTTACCGCGTTATATGAGATTATAGAAGTTGGTGTAGACTCAGAATACGAAAAAGAAGTGGCTGATTTGAAATACACGAATAGTGAAGCAAAGGTTGGGTTTTCTGATGAATTATTTACAGTAAAATTCAGATATAAAAAACCTGATGGTTCTAAAAGTATCGAATTGGTTCATGTTCAAAAAAATGTTACTAAAGAAATGTCAGTAGATTTTCAGTTTGCTTCTGCAGCTGCGTTATTTGGCCAACAATTAAGAAAATCAGCTTTTACAAATAAAACTTCCTTTATTGATGTCATTGTATTGGCAGAAAAGGGTAGAGGTGAAGATGATAATGGTTATAGGGCAGAATTTATACGATTGGTTAAAAGTGCGAATGAGAAATTAGTAACAGTTAGATATTAAATAAATATAGACTTCAAATTGTAGTTTTTTTTAAGGAATAGGTTATTTCAAATGTTGGTTATTTTGTATTTTCAAGCAATATAATTTAACACTCATGAGAAAACTATTCCTTTTAGTGTGCTTGCTATTTATTGGTAAAACATATGCACAGCAAATTCTTTCAGAAAAAGAACGTGCCATTGTAATCGATGAAATCTTAGATGACCGATTTAATAATCTTTTACCTGACCTTATGGATTCAGCTGGTTTAGATATGTGGGTGATTATTTCAAGAGAGTATAATGAAGATCCAGTTATTAAGACAATGTTACCTGCTACTTGGCTAAATGCTAGAAGACGAACAATTCTGCTGTTTTATAGAAATAAGGAGAAAAACACTATAGAGAAACTAGCAGTTGCCCGTTACAATGTGGGTAAAAATATAGTGTCTGCTTGGGATAAGGAACAAGAGCCAGATCAGTGGAAGCGTTTAGTGCAATTGATATCAGAAAGAAATCCGAATAAAATAGGACTTAACTTTTCTAAAGATCACAACATTGCTGATGGCTTGGTAAAAACCGATTATGAGGAATTCATGGAGAATCTTCCAAAAAAATACACATCTAAAGTAGTTTCTGCGCAGCAACTTGCTGTTCGATGGATTGAGACTAGATCAGAGCGTGAAATGGTTATCTATGACCAACTAGTAGATATTACCCATGATATTATCGCAGAAGCTTTTTCTGAAAAAGTAATTACTCCGGGAGTAACAAGAACATCAGATGTTGTTTGGTGGATGCGCCAAAAGGTAACCGATTTGGGGTTGGATACTTGGTTTCACCCCACGGTTGATGTTCAAAGAAGTGAAAAGGATAATGCTAGTAAATTCTACTCCTTTGCAGATAAACCAGATGACATGGTAATTCTTCCCGGTGACTTAATGCATTGCGATTTCGGAATTACTTATTTGCGTCTAAATACAGACTGCCAAGAATTAGCATATGTTTTAAAACCTGAGGAAACTTCAGCACCTGATTTTTTAATCGACGGACTTAAAGACGGTAATAGGGTTCAAGATTTTTTAACGACAAATATGAAAAAAGGCAAGAGTGGAAATGATATTTTGGCGAAGTCATTAAGTGAAGCAAAGGCAGCTGGTTTAAAACCTTCAATCTACACTCATCCTTTAGGTATGTATGGGCATTCTGCAGGTACCACAATTGGTATGTGGGATTCTCAAGGTGGTGTTATGCGCGATGATGGTGAAAACTATTTGTTAAACCCCAATACAGTTTATGCTATAGAATTGAATACCACAGTCAATATTCCTGAATGGAACAGAGATATTCGTATTATGCTTGAAGAAGCTGGTTTTTATGGTGAAGATGGCTTTAGATATGTAAATGGTCGCCAAACAGAACTTTTATTGATACCCAGGGTCAAAGGTCATCAGGGTAATTAAATTCTTAGCTATTATCGGTGCTTTAATAACATAGATGTAAACCAGCTTTATGACAATAAATTTAAATTTTCTTTTGAATAGAAGCCTATTAATAATTGTATGGGTTGGTTTGCTGTTTTTGTCAAAAAGTGTGTTTTCTCAAACAATCTTTAAAGGGGTAGTATTAGATGCAGATACGGGCCTCTCATTGCCTTATGTCAATATCGGTTTTATAGATAAGGGTCTCGGTACAGTTTCAGAAGAAAATGGGGTCTTTAATTTTTCATTTGATACTGCTAGATTATCTTCTTTAGATACGTTAAAAGTTTCTTCAATAGGTTATAAAGAATTTAAAATGTCATTTTCTAACGTTTTAGATCAAGGTCCAAGATCTATTGAGATTATGTTAGAACCCGAAATTGTAAGCTTAAATGAAGTTGTCTTGACCAGTAGTAAAAGAAAGAGGAAAAGCAAGACCGAAAAAATGGTCGGGTATTCTTTTGTGGGCCAGTTGAAGAACGGTTCTTGGGAAGGCGATGGTGCATTAGGTGGTGAGTTGGTTACTAAGATAAATGTTAGCAAGAAAAAAAGGCAGCTCAACGCATTTTACTTTTATGTGTTAAAGAATACATCGGATAGTCTCTTGCTACGTGTGAACATTTATGACGGAACTACCAAGTTTCCTGAGAAAAAATTAACGAGCAAGAATATAAAGTATACTCTTAAGACCAAGATAGGTAAGGTCGGTATTGATTTAGCACCTTTTAATATTACAGTAGAGGATGATTTTAGTATAGGTATAGAATTATTGAAAGTATACGGAGACCAAATAGATCTTGTTGTAGCAGGAGACGATACCCCAGGGGTATCTTACCGTAGATATGTAAGTCAAGGGGAATGGAAAAGATACTCAAAAGATGCCTTGACCTATTTTGTGAGCACCACTTTGTTGGAGGAAGAGGATGAAGAAGATGTTGTTTTGTTAGATGAAAAACTAATTACCCATTATACTAACGAGCAATTGTTGCAAAGCATGGGCAGAAATATTGGGGTAGTTAGCGGTTTTGTATTTAAGGAAGGAGAAAGGGTACAAGGTGTTCAAGTTCAAAATTTAACTACTGGAGAAGTTAACACAAGCGATGATAGTGGTAGATATAGTATAAAAGCTACAGTGAATGATGAATTAGAATTTAGTTATTCAAATTTGGACACTGAAGTGAGAACCGTATTGGAAACTACGTTTGCCATTAATGTAGCGCTAGTAGAAAAAGTTGTTGAATTAGAGGAAGTTACCGTAACAAGTCTAGGAAAGAAAAAAAGAACACAAGAAGAACTTTATGAACAGTATAATGAGGATAAGGGGATTATAAAAACGTCATTTGGCATTTATGACAAGGAAACATCTGGCATTTCTTTAAAGATTCTTGATGAATCGGAATTTGGGAGTGGGGCGTCTTCATTAGGGAATTTGTTGCGCGGTAAGATGCCTGGTTTAAGTATGTTGTCCACAGATAATACTGATGGTTCAACGACGGTCTTTTTGAGACAACAAGGCACCAGAAACCCTATTCCCGCTACTTTTGAGGTTGATGGACTTATTGTATCAGGTTTTCCGACTTTTCTAGACGTTTCCCAAATTAAACGTATTGCCGTTCTCTCGGGTTTGGCATCTGTTGCAAAATATGGTACAATTGGTGCTGGTGGTGTTATCATTATTAACACTAAACCAGCTAATTTTTCAGGAAAAATTTCAGGTTCATCTAAGAAGGGGATGGCGTATACCCAAGAAATGGATAAGGGAGTGATAACGGAAGAAGAGGCTCGTCGTAATTGGCCAGATTTTTTACAGGAACTATATGTTAGTAAAAATTTAGTGGCCGCTCAGACAATATATAATACTTACGAACCAAAATACGGTACAAACCCTAATTTTAATATCGATGCCAGTAATTATTTTCTTGAGTTTTGGGCCAATGAATCGTTTACAAAAGAGTTGATATCTAAGAATTTAAATCGTTTCAATAGCAATGTAGAATATCTAAAGGCATTGGCTTTTGTACTGGATAAAAATAAAAAATACGACCAATCTGTAGATTTATATAAGCAAATACTACTATTGAAATCGAATTCTGTAGAATCTTATAGAGATCTTGCGAATGCCTACGTAAAGAATGGAAAGAGCGACCGAGGGGAGAATCTATATGCTAGATATTTCAATTTATTGAAAGAAGGTTTCTTTTCAAAACAACCTGAAGCGCTTCAAAATGTAATAAATTCAGAAGTGAAAACCTTACTTGATATTTCAGAAAATGAACTAGATAGTTCTTTATCGAATTTCATTTCTGAAGATAATGTAAAGACTAGAATTTTATTGGAATGGAGCGATGATGCGGCAGAATTAAATTTTCAGTTCATCTCACCGGACAAAACTGTAAACAGTTGGTCTAACAGTCAAGATAGCGAGTTGAAGGAGAGTCTTATTTCTAAAGGTGTTACCAGTAAAGATTTTTTCATTTATGACAACCAAGGTACTTGGCAAATAAATGCAGATTATAAAGGGAATAAGTCTGGTTTGGCCACCTATTTAAAAGTGACCATTAGTACAGATTACGGTTCTGAAAAGCAAAAGGACAGTATAGAACTATTTCGAATGGATGTTAAGAATGTGAATAGAAAACTTATTCAAGTGCCTTAAAAACTTAAATTCTAAACTTGCAAAATCCCCATATTGAACTGTTTCTCAATAGGAGCATGGTTCGCAGCCTCTATACCTATTGAAATCCATTTACGGGTATCTTTTGGGTCTATAATAGCATCGGTCCATAAGCGTGAAGCGGCATAATAAGGAGATACTTGGTTATCGTATCGTTGCTTTATCTTATCGAACATTTCCTTTTCCTTTTTATCGGTAATGGTTTCGCCTTTCTTTTTAAGAGATGATTTTTCAATTTGTAAAAGCACTTTTGCTGCAGAATTACCACTCATTACTGCAAGTTCTGCACTTGGCCAAGCAACGATTAATCTTGGGTCGTAAGCCTTTCCGCACATAGCATAATTTCCTGCACCATAACTATTACCGATTATGATAGTGAATTTTGGTACAACTGAGTTACTAACTGCATTTACCATTTTGGCACCATCTTTTATAATACCACCGTGTTCACTTTTACTGCCAACCATAAAGCCGGTAACATCTTGTAAAAAGACTAACGGTATCTTTTTTTGGTTGCAATTGGCTATAAATCGGGTGGCTTTATCAGCTGAATCGGAATAGATAACCCCCCCAAATTGCATTTCACCTTTCGCAGTCTTCACTACTTTTCTTTGATTGGCAACGATACCAACCGCCCAACCGTCAATTCGGGCATATCCAGTTAGTATGGTTTGTCCGTAACCGGCCTTGTATTCCTCAAATTCAGAATCATCTACCAATCGTTTAATAATTTCCATCATATCATATTGCTCCGATCTACTTCCGGGAAGTATACCATAGATATCCTCAGGATTTTCTTTCGGTTTAATGCTTTTCTTGCGATTGAATCCCGCTTTAGGGAAATTACCGATCTTGTCCATAATGGTCTTAATGGTATCCAAAGCTGCAGCATCGTCTTTTGCTTTGTAATCGGTAACACCACTAATTTCGCAGTGCGTAGTTGCCCCGCCTAAGGTTTCGTTATCAATACTTTCACCAATAGCAGCTTTTACTAAATAACTGCCTGCTAAAAATATACTTCCGGTTTTATCAACGATTAATGCTTCATCGCTCATAATGGGTAGATAAGCTCCACCTGCAACACAGCTACCCATAACAGCAGATATTTGTGTAATTCCCATGCTGCTCATTATGGCATTGTTTCTAAATATGCGTCCGAAATGCTCTTTGTCCGGAAAAATTTCATCCTGTAGCGGCAAATAAACTCCGGCACTATCCACTAAATAGATAATCGGTAATTTGTTTTCAATGGCAATTTCTTGGGCTCTTAAATTTTTCTTTGCAGTGATAGGAAACCAAGCTCCGGCTTTAACTGTAGCATCATTAGCAACAACAATGCATTGTTTCCCTTGTACATAGCCTATTTTAATGACAACACCTCCAGATGGGCACCCACCATGTTCTTCATACATACCGTCACCTACAAATGCGCCTACTTCTATTCGTTCTGAATTTGTATCCAAAAGGTAATCAATACGTTCTCTTGCGGTCATTTTACCTTGGTCATGCTGCTTAGCAATTTTTGCTTTACCGCCACCTAAAGAAACCTCGGTAAGTTTGCGCCTAAGGTCTGATAATAATAACTTATTCCTATCTTCGTTTTGATTGAATTTCAAATCCATTCCTTCTATTTTCTTATCTACGGATAAAGATAAGAAGTTAATTTTGGTGTTCGTGCAACAAAAATAAAAAGTATGATTAAGTGGGGTATAGTAGGGGCAGGTAACATTGCCCATAGTTTTTCAAAAGATTTGTCCTTAGTAACTGGCGGTAAATTAACCGCTGTAGCGTCTAGAGATTTAGAAAAGGCACGGTCTTTTGCTAATGAGTATGATGCGCCAATTGCATTCGGTAGTTATGAAGAATTGTTTGCGAGTGATGCTGTCGATGTAATTTATATTGCTACACCACATACCACTCATGCAGAGTTGAGTATTGCTGCAATGAAGGCAGGTAAAAAAGTACTTTGTGAAAAACCAGTGGGAGTCAATAAGGGTGAGGTAGAAGCGATGATTAAGGTGGCCAAAGAAAACAATGTTTTTTTTATGGAAGCCTTATGGACGCGTTTTAACCCGACAATTAAAAAGGTGAAAGAACTTGTAGATAATGGTACTATCGGCGATATAGGTTATTTACATGCAGATTTTGCTTTTTATGCTTTAGATCGTGACGAAAGTGGAAGACTTTTAAATCCCGCTCTTGCAGGTGGTTCATTGTTAGATATCGGTATCTATCCTATATTCTTATCCTATTTAATGTTGGGTATGCCAAAAGATATTAAGGCAACTGCAAATTTTCATAAGACAGGAGTTGAGTTGCAGATAAGTATGATTTTCAATTATGAAAAGGCACAGGCAATTTTGTATAGTGGTTTAAATTCTAATTCAGAAATGAAAGCTGAAATAGCGGGCAGTAAGGGTTCAATTTTTGTGCATCCTAGATGGCATGAAACTTCAGGCTACACTTTGGAGATAGAAGGTGATTCTAGTGTCGTTGAGGTTGGTAAACTTGGTAAGGGCTATACCTATGAAATTGAAGAAGTGCATAAATGTATAAATGCAGGGAAAACAGAAAGTGATTTATGGAGCCATCAAAATAGTAGGGATTTAATTGAAATTATGGATACTGTGCGAAATAAGGTCGGAATTGTGTTTCCCTTTGAATAATAGCCGTATTAAAGTTGG
>TARA_R110002050_G_scaffold132733_1_pt1 | contig 13687 bp, 13 predicted proteins | sample TARA_R110002050 | Tara Oceans TARA_R110002050 (sample SAMEA4396988) | marine metagenome | biome: Polar Biome; feature: [DCM] deep chlorophyll maximum layer (ENVO:01000326); material: water (ENVO:00002006), including particulate matter (ENVO:01000060) such as... | depth 25 m
TCTTTTTCTTTATTATTTCATCCCATGTTTTTGTATTTTAAGCATTTAACATGTATCTTCTCTGTTCTATAGATTAAATTTTAATCAGATTTTTGCTCTTATTTATGAGTGAAAAAACGAATGCTATTTTTTCTATAATTATAAAAATAAAAGACAAGGAGCGTGTGGGTGAAGCATGTGGATGAATCGGTGATAGTCTCTTTGTGCCCTGACCCTATTATTGGGGTTGATGGTGCGGGGATTGTTCGAATTTTTAATGCGGCAGCTGAGAAACTACTCGGTTATGCGGCTGCAGATGTCATTGGTGTTTTGAGTATCGCCCGTATCTATCCAAGTTTGGATGATGCTCGAAAAATCAAAAAACTTATCTATTCTGATGATTATGGCGCGAGAGGGCTAATCGAAGGGTACGAATCTGCATTGGTGTGCAGTGATGGTGCTGTTGTCCCTATTCGCTTGTCAGCGGTGATTATGGATGAAGATGATGGTGGCAGCATCGGGTTTTTCCATGATTTAACTGAACGATATGACTTAGAACGGCAATTACATATCCTTTCTGTTACGGATGAATTGACGGGGCTGTTTAATCAACGTCATTTTTATAAGGTTATGGCGAAGGAGCTTGATCGCGCTAAGCGTTATCACCACCCCTTAAGTATTATTTGCTTTGATCTAGATGATTTTAAGCAGGTGAATGATTCGTTGGGTCATTTAGAAGGTGATAGGGTACTTCGTACTATTGGTGAACTGCTTAAGGATACGTTGAGACAAATTGATATCCCGGTTAGGTATGGTGGCGATGAGTTTATGGTGTTGTTGCCTGAAACAGACATACAGGCGGCGGCTAAAACGGCAGAGCGTATTCGGAAAGCATTTAATACTAAGTGTGCCTATAGTATAGATAAAGGGGCGGGTGTTATTGCTAAAGTCTCTATGAGCTTAGGGGTCACAGAAACTAACGGTACTGAGAAACCTGATCAAGTTGTACAGCGGGCTGACTTAGCCATGTACGAATCTAAAAGCTCTGGTGGGAACAGCACGGTGTTGATCAAGCAACATATTGGTGATGTCGTTCAGGCAGGGCCGAGTGGCGGTGAACGTATTTAGGTCTGATTTTACCTCAGGTGATGCTATTGCTCTTCAGCATCATCTGAGTAGTCATCGTCATCGTATTCATCATTATCTTGATAGAGCAATTCTTCTGTATAATCTTCCATTCGTTTCTCCTCTTTTTTAAGTACTTTACGTCAGTTACATGTCTTATTTGTGACAGTAGTATTTCTCTTTTGTTACTTTGTTTGGTTTGTCTATGTTTCATCCAGTGTATGAGTTACCTGTTGTTTCACTTAATTTTCCGTCTGCGCGCCAGCGTGGCATAGGTATACACCTGCTAAGGCTTGATCAGATTGATGAGCGAGTAAGTGGGAATAAATGGTTTAAACTAAAATACAACCTTAAAGCGGCTGGTGAGCAAGGCTTTGATAGGGTGTTAAGTTTTGGTGGTGCCTATTCTAATCATATTCATGCACTTGCGTGGGCGGGTAAGGTCTTAGGTATAAAGACGATTGGTGTTATTCGAGGGGAGCCCGAGTATGCAAACAATCCTACTTTAAGCGATGCTGCCCGTTGGGGAATGGAACTTCACTTTGTCACGCGTGCTGAGTATAAACGGCGGCAGGATGCGGATTTTCTGCACGCTTTGAAAGAGCGGTTTGATGATCCTTTTATTGTGCCGGAAGGGGGGAGTAATGCCTTGGCGGTTAAAGGTACTGCTGAGATTGTCAGCCGCGCTATTATCAGCGATTTTGGCATAGACCACATCGTACTTCCTTGTGGAACAGGCGGGACATTAGCGGGTGTTGCCGCATCTCAGCCCGATATAAGTGTCGTAGGTATCCCTGTTTTGAAAGGGGCTGAATTTCTAAATGACGATATTGAAAGTCTTTTAAAATCAGCGGGTTGTTCTGATTTGAATAATTGGGTGTTAGAGTGCGGTGGTCATTTTGGCGGTTATGGAAAAACAACACCTGAGCTTTTAGCTTTTATTGCGATGATGGCGAGCGATTACGGTATTCCGTTAGATCAGGTTTATACCGGTAAGATGCTGCTGCGAGTAATAGAATTAATTGATGCTGATTTTTTTGTTAAGGGGAGTCAGTTATTAGTGCTGCATACGGGTGGTTTGCAGGGGTTAAGATCGCTTTAAGGTCGTTATTTGTTATAAAAACTTATTGAAAAGATTAAGAAAAGTCAGTTAGATGAAGGGGCGTTTCTATTTTTTGCGTGTAAACAGCTGATCCGGAGTAAAAATGGATTACTTTCGTAACATCGGTCTTATTGGCCGTTTAGGTAGTAAGTCGGTGATTGATACTTTGAAGCATATGATTCGCTTCTTAGGTGATCGTGGCCTCAATTGTATCTTGGATGAGCGAATCGCCGAGATGATGCCTGGTCATGGCCAACAGACCAGCACCCAAAAAATGATGGGCGAGATTTGTGATTTAGTGATTGTTGTTGGCGGTGACGGCAGTTTATTGGGTGCTGCGCGCTCATTGGCTCAGTACCATGTGCCGGTTTTAGGTGTAAACCGAGGTAATTTAGGTTTCCTAACGGACATCGCGCCGCAGGAGATTGAGGAAAAAGTTGCCGAGGTTTTAGAGGGCAAATATACCGTTGATAGTCGTTTTTTGCTTGATGTGATTGTGAAAAGGGACGGTGTCCCTATTGGTGAAGCCACGGCATTAAATGATTGTGTATTACATCCAGGTAAAGCGGCGAGAATGATCGAGTTCGAGCTTTATATTGAAGGCCAGTTTGTCTATACGCAAAAATCAGACGGTTTAATTATTTCTACGCCGACAGGCTCAACCGCCTATTCGTTGTCGGGGGGTGGGCCGATTATGCATCCTAAACTTGATGCGCTCGTCTTGGTCCCTATGTTCCCCCATACCTTATCAAGCCGGCCCATTGTGGTTAATGGTAATAGTGAGCTTAAGTTGGTTATTAGCCCGAATAATAGCGCGTATCCAACCGTCTCTTGTGATGGGCAAAAGGATATTAGCTGCGCGCCTGGTGATACGATTACTGTGCATAAAAAACCACATAAGTTGAAACTACTTCATCCCTTAAATTATGACTTTTACAGTACCTGCCGAGAGAAACTTGGTTGGGGTACTAAGCTCGGAGGTTAAAGTGACGAGCGACGTAAAGGGATATGATCTTATTGGCGATGTGCATGGCTGTGGTTTAAGTCTAAAGAAACTCTTGGCTAAACTCGGCTATTCAAAGCGGAAGGGGGTCTATTCTAACCCCGGTAGGCAGGTTATCTTCTTAGGGGATATTGTTGACCGTGGCCCTCGTATTAGAGAATCCCTTCATCTTGTTTATGACATGGTCGAAGCGGGCCATGCCCATATTGTTATGGGCAATCATGAATTTAACTACCTGAGTTATGTCACAAGAGGGCGAGAAGGGAGTGGCCTGAGTTATTTACGTGAACATAACCCTCGCCATCACCGTATTGTCGCTGAGACACTTGAACAACTGGCTAACTACCCCGATGAAGAAGAGGTTTTTCTTCAGTGGATCAGAGAGATGCCTGTTTATTTAGAGTTTGATCGCTTTAGAGTTGTGCATGCGTGCTGGCATCAAAAGCTGATTGACCGATTTGAGGCTGAATACCCTAACCATGTGATTGATGATCGTTTTTTACATCGATCATCTAAACGGGGAACCTTTGAGTGGGCGTTGATGGATCGACTGTTACGCGGCACCCATTTACGCTTACCTAATGGTGAAGCGATGGTGAGTAAAGATGGTTTTGAGCGGCGCTTCTTTAGAACAAAATTTTGGGCAGAAGAGCCTGAGTTTTATGGGGATGTGGTGTTTCAGCCCGACCCTTTACCGGAGCATATTGCCCGAATGCGCTTAACGGACCAAGATTATAATGATCTTCTGTATTATGGTCCTGAGGAAAAAATGCTTTTTATTGGGCACTATTGGCGTGAGGGGCAGCCTGCCCCAATAACATCAAATATCGCCTGTTTAGATTACAGTGCGGTTAAATATGGAAAATTAGTCGCTTACCGTTTAGACGATGAAACGGTTATTCAACCCGATAAATTTATTTATGTTGATGTAAGAAGAGAAATTGCGGATGAGTCCAATTTGTAATGATTAAAGTATTTACCGTTCCATTACAGGAAGATCTGACTGAGTTTACACAGTTTTTATGGCAACAGCAGGTGCCGCATCGCGTTGTTGAGGATGGCGAATTTCAAGCACTTTGGATTGAGGCGAGTGTTAATCCTGAGGATATATATGCCCTATACCAGATGTGGCGTGAAGGAGGCGACCTTTCACAGATGCAGTTCTCAGTATTAACGGTTGAGCCTTCATCAGGGGCAGGTCAACAGCGTAATTTTCTTGAGTTAGCTAAAACTGCTTGGTTTTCAACGTCATTAATAGTGGTCAGTATCGTACTGAGCTTTGCGATTGGCTTTGGCGATAATGTGGAGCTGTTAAGGTATTTCAGTATTGCAGATCTCGTGCAGAGAGATGACGGAATTTACAGTACCGGCCTGGCGGGCACCATAGAGACAATGGAGTATTGGCGGCTTATTACGCCTATATTTCTACACTTTAGTGCGGCCCATATTATCTTTAATATCCTTTGGATTTGGATCGCGGGAACGCGCATTGAGTGCCTGCATGGTCGGCTGCCTCTGGTTGTGTTGGTGGTGTTTTCGGGAGTGGCCTCAAATTTAGCCCAATACTGGGTGAGCGGTCCTTTGTTTGGTGGTTTATCGGGGGTGGTGTTCGCGTTTTTAGGCTATTGCTGGTTGTGGGATAGGCTTTACGCCCCTAAGTTAGGTTTGCCAACGGCCCTAATGGGGTTTATGGTTTTTTGGTTAGCGTTAGGTTACAGCGGTATTTTGAGTAGCGTTGGTTTTGGCTCAATAGCTAATACTGCGCATCTCGCTGGGCTTGTAGCAGGCTTAATTTTCGTGCCTTTGGGCAAACGATTGGCGAAAGCCAAAGGATAGTAGATGGACGCAACTATGTTGTCGCTTGAGCTTAAGCAACGTTATGACGCACAGTCAAAAAAAGTGGATTCAGTCGTACCTAATTTGGCTGGAAATTACGTACAAACCTCGTTTGGCCCGGTGTGGGTTATGACGGCGGGCGCAGAGGATGCGCCTCCGTTATTATTGCTGCATGGTTTGCATACAGTGGCCCCTTTTTGTATAGAGTTTTTTGCTAAGCTGGCTGAAAAATACCATATTATTTGTCCTGATATTCCGGGGCAGGCGGGTAAAACGCCCGGTATGGCGCCAATCCCTAATAATCAGGCTTATGCGATCTGGCTAGATTCATTACTGGATAGCTTAAAAATAGAGCGTTGTGCGGCAGTCGGCCTTTCCTTCGGAGGGGCTTTATTATTAGATCTGGCTACGCGATCGCCGACACGGTTATCGGCGGTATCACTGGTGGTGCCTGCGGGCTTTTTTCGGCCTATTTGGCGGCCGCTAAAAAAACTCTTTATGCCCTTTATTGGTTTTAAATTACATACGGATCAGCTTCACTTTGATCAGTTGATGAAGCCGTTAATGGGCGACAACTGGCCGGAGCTGGAGTCCTATTATTTTTCAGTCTTTCAAGCAGGAATACCGATGACACTGTTGCCGCCGGGGCCTTTTGAAGCGAAAGATTTAATCAAATTCACCTCGCCTGTTCAGTTGATTCTTGCGACGGATGATATTTATTTTGCCCCAAGCAAAGTCGAAAAATATGCACGTGCTGTGATGCCTAACTTGTCTCAAGTGATCGAGATTGAGGACCTACATGTGCCGAGTGTTGAAAATAGAGAGAGAATTCAAGATCAAGTGCTTGAGTTCATGCAGAAAGAAAGTAGGGTGTGATAAACTTTCCCTCTTTCTAAAGTGCGAGCATTTTGGTCGCTCGCCTTATGTTGTGTATGAGATAAATGTATGAATTATGAAGAGCTTATTCAGGCGATGACCCCTGATATGCACCAGTCGTTACAGCGCGCAGTGGAATTAGGTAAATGGCCGGATGGTCGTAAGTTAACCGTAGAGCAACGAGATATCTGTATGCGTGCGGTTATTGCTTATGACTATGAAAATAAGCCAGCCGATGAGCGCGTGGGATTTATCGACCGGACTAAAAAGGATGGCTCTCAGCATGGGAAAGATCCTTTGCAGGCCGATACGATTAAAATACTGACCGATGATAAGAACTGATGCAACAACTTGCGTGCGGTGCATTGCAAAAGATGCGCACAGAACTGTCTGACACGGTTACTTATTTTTTGCCCGTAGGTGATCAAGAAGTTCCGATGAATGAGCTTATAGGAAAACCTATAACTCTCCATTATCAAGGGGCGATTAACTGCACTCACTGCGGTCGAAAAACCAATAAAAGTTTTAGCCAAGGCTATTGTTACCCGTGCTTTAAAAGCTTGCCCCAATGCGATCAATGTATTGTTAAACCTGAGCTGTGCCATTTTCACGAAGGTAGCTGTCGTGATGAAAGCTGGGGAGAGCAGTTCTGCTTCCAAGACCACTATGTTTATCTTGCCAACTCCTCTGGGGTTAAAGTCGGTATCACCCGTGGTACTCAGGTTCCTACCCGCTGGATGGATCAGGGGGCGGTTCAAGCCCTGCCTATTTTTAAAGTCGCGACTCGTCTTCAGTCGGGTAAAGTCGAGCGTCTGTTGGGTGAGCATGTGGCAGATAAAACCAATTGGCGCAAAATGTTGAAAAACGACGTGGAAGATTTAGATTTAACAGCGACAAGAGATCTGTTATTTGAAACGTGCCAAGCGGGCTTGCTTGCGTTAGAAAATGAATTTGGTTTACACGCAATGCAACGGTTACCGGATGCCGAGCAGATAGAGATTAATTACCCTGTTTTAAACTATCCGCAAAAAGTTACATCGTTCAATTTTGATAAAACGCCCGAGGTTAGCGGCGTGCTTCAAGGGATAAAAGGCCAGTATCTGATTTTAGATACCGGTGTTATTAATATGCGTAAATTTACTGCTTATCAGGTAGCGATATCAGCTTGATAACTAAGGTGTTGGAATGTCACAGGAACCAAAAGCGATCTATTTAAAGGACTATAAAGTCCCAGCTTACCTATTTGAATCTACAGACCTACGTTTTGAACTGTTTGAAGATGAAGCGCTCGTTCACGCTGAGTTGGTCATCACTCGAAACCCAGCGTGTACAGCCAGTGCACCGGCTTTAGAACTTCATGGTCATGAAAGCGTTGAGCTGGTGAGTTTGTCGCTTGATGGGCGTGCGTTGACTGACAACGATTACGTTCGGGAAGGGGAGATGCTGACCATCGCAACACCACCTGAGCGTTTCTGCTTAACGTCCACTACCCGTATTCATCCCGAATCAAACACTGCACTTGAAGGCTTATACAAGTCCGGTGGTATGTTTTGTACCCAGTGTGAAGCGGAAGGCTTTCGCCGTATCACCTTTTTCCCCGATAGACCTGATGTGATGTCGGTTTTTAGAACAACGGTCGAAGCCGATAAGACACGCTACCCAGAACTACTGTCCAATGGTAATCCGGTCGCGCGTGGTTTGGCGGACAATAATCGCCATTGGGTGACATGGGAAGATCCGTTCCCTAAACCGGCGTACCTTTTTGCGTTAGTGGCGGGGGATCTTCTACATATTGAAGACCGTTTCGTCACGATGTCAGGCCGGAACGTTACACTGAAAATATTTGCTGAAGAGAAAGATCTCGATAAGCTCGATTATGCTATGACGTCGCTCAAAAATGCGATGAAGTGGGATGAAGAGACCTATGGCCGTGAATATGATTTAGATATCTACATGATTGTGGCGGTGGATTTCTTCAACATGGGCGCCATGGAGAATAAAGGGCTTAATATTTTCAACACCTCATGTGTCTTGGCTAATGCGGCAACAACAACTGATAGCGGCTTTCAGCGCGTCGAAGCGGTCGTTGCTCATGAGTATTTCCATAACTGGTCGGGTAACCGAGTGACCTGTCGTGATTGGTTTCAGCTGAGCTTAAAGGAAGGCTTTACCGTTTTTCGTGATGCTGAGTTTTCTGCTGACATGAACTCCCGTACCGTTAAGCGTGTTGAAGATGTGAGCCTGTTAAGAACTGCACAGTTTGCTGAAGATGCGGGGCCTATGGCTCACCCTATACGTCCGGAATCATTTATTGAGATATCTAACTTCTATACCCTAACGATCTATGAAAAAGGGGCAGAAGTTGTACGTATGGTACGGACATTGTTAGGCGAGGCGCTTTTCCGAAAAGGCTCTGACCTTTATTTTGAACGCCATGATGGCCAAGCGGTCACGACAGAAGATTTTATTCTGGCGATGGAGGATGCCTCAGGGCAAGACCTGTCTCAGTTTAGGGCCTGGTACCATCAGGCTGGGACGCCTGAACTTCATGTTAGCGATCAGTTTGATGCTGCGACGGGGGAGTATAAATTAACGGTTAAACAAAGCTGTCCGCCAAGCCCAGGTCAAGAGAAGAAGTCTGCTTTCCATATTCCATTAGCGATGGGTTTGCTGAATGAGAAGGGCGAAGAGGTTGAGCTACCTAATGGCGAGACGACTCAAATCCTTAATGTAACCGAATTTGAGCAAACCTTTACCTTTAGCGGTTTAAGCACGAAACCGGTGCCCTCTTTATTACGCGGTTTCTCTGCGCCCGTTAAGCTTTTTTATCCATACCAACGTGATGAACTCATGTTTTTAATGGCTCATGACAGCGATGGTTTCTGTCGTTGGGATGCGGCTCAGAAGCTGGCTGTCGATATAATGCAGGCACTTATTGCAGACTACCATCCGGATAAGGCCATGGTGTTAGATGGTCGCTTAGTCTCTGCTTTTCGTAGCGTGCTCGATGCTGAAGGGTTGGATAAGGCGATGGTCAGTAAGGTATTAACTTTACCTTCAGAAGCCTACCTGTCTGAGTTGTCTGACTGTGTTGATGTCGATGCTATTGATGCCGTACGTAAGTTTGTTCGCCATTCCATTGCCGTACAGTTAGAAGATAGGTTGCGGGCTGTATATCAAGAGAATGATCTGGATATTGCCTATAGCCCCGATGCGGGTTCTGTTGCACGTCGCAGTCTTAAAAACCTCTGCTTATCTTATCTGATGAGCCTTGAGACTGAAGCGAGCCTTCAGTTAGCCAGAGCTCAATATGAAAAAGCCGATAATATGACGGATATGCAAGTGGCTTTGGTCTTGGTTGCCCATTCATCGTTTAGGTCAGATGCGAAAGCACTGCTGGCTGATTTTTACCAACGTTGGAGTGGGGAAAGTTTGGTGGTTAACTTATGGTTATCGATTCAAGCATCAGACCCTAACGAAGGGGCTTTATCCCGCGTACTGGAACTTATGCAACATCCGGCGTTTGATGGTAAAAATCCGAATAAACTGCGCTCTGTTATCTCTGTGTTCTGTGCACAAAATAGTACTCATTTTCATGCACTCGATGGTAGTGGCTATCGCTTTTTAGCGGATCGAATTATTGAGCTGAACAGTCAAAATCCACAAATAGCGGCAAGAATGCTGACGCCATTAACGCGTTGGAAAAAGTTTTCTGCTGCAAGACAAGCGCTGATGAAGGCTGAGTTAGAACGAATTAGAGAGAGTGGCGACTTGTCAAAAGATGTTTTTGAGGTTGTGAGTAAAAGTTTAGTGTAAAAAAGTTGAACATTCTCCTTAAGCTGGGGGGACGTATCGTTTTCCCTCGGCTATACTCGCTGAGGAGTGTATGCCAAGTTTTATCTTTGGACTTGGTTTGAAGTGAAAATAATAAAATATACGTATGACTAAGGATGCAATATGTCACAGTTACTGTCTGCGGAAGATAAGTTTGATATTCAGCAAAATTTCAGACGTTACATGCGATTAAAGGATAGCCATGAACTGGCTAATGATACTTATAAAACAGCTAAAGCGAATAGGATCTGGATAGCCGGGATTATTTTGCTTCTATTTGCCTTATCATCTGAGTTTTTCTTAGGTGCGGCAGCTGGGCTTTTTGGCGTTTACTTTTATAACTTGATCATTAGTTGGCTGGATGTTAATTCGAGTGATGAAAGCATAGAAGAGCTTGATCGCTGGTTTGCAACAAAGCATTTAAAGTTTGAAGGGCGTATCTTATATTTCAATAACGATGAGTTATTAGAAAACCCGTTAGACCCTTTTAATGAGGCGAGCTTTTCCGCTGCTGAATAATTGCCTCATATGACACCTGTTACTGCTAAGTGCCGAAAAGTGAATGCTTTTCGGCATTTTTATATGAGTTAAAGATTGCATGGTTAACTTAACGCACAAGCGTTATTGGATTTTTGATCTTGATGGCACCCTGACTAAGCCGGTGCATGACTTTGCCTATATTCGTCATGAATTAGGTTTACAGCCGGATGTCGATATTCTCTCTGCCATTGCTGCTCAGCCAGCAGAGGAGCAACGCACAATGTTGGCGCGCCTCGATGAGCTGGAGCGTTATTATGCGGCACAGGCAGAACCTGCTGAGGGTGTTGTTGAGCTTCTGGCTAAGCTGCATGAGAACGAGTGTTGCTTAGGTATTTTGACTCGGAACACCCATGAATTTGCCCTTTTATCGTTGGAAGCGATTGGGGCGGCTAACTTTTTTGCCCGTCAAGATGTATTGGGGCGTGACGAAGCGGCACCCAAACCCTCTGCTGAAGGTATAAATATACTTTTAAATCAATGGGTTGCTCCTAAAGAGAAGGCGGTTATGGTGGGGGATTTTCATTTTGATCTTCTTGCTGGCCGTGCGGCTTCAGTGACAACTATCCATGTGGATAGGGCTGAGCGTTCTTGGCCTGACGCGACAGATATTCGTGTGAGTAACTTATTTGAGCTCTACGCTCAGCTTAACGACTAAACTGGCCTAGGGTTTGCATTAACCTGAGTGAGAAAGCGTTTGCTTTACTCTTGGCCTATGCATTGATGATCTATCGTTAGAGGGTCTTTAATGCGATTTTTCAGACCAAAGTGTTTATCACTTTGGTCTTTTTTTTGCCTATTTAAAACGAACGCTAGCATTGCGGTGTGCGCGACGTACCTCTCCTCATGCAGCATTTAAAATAAATAATGTTGCGGTGCAGCATTTTTTTATTCTAACCCTCTCTAAATTGATCTTTATCAAGCGCGTATCTGCGTTTTCTCTATATTTTATGTAATAGGTTAGCTTTTGATGACCTTAGCAAAAGCCGGTTACGTTGCTGCTTGTAACTTTTCGTTTGGAGATACGTATGACAATACTTACTGAACTACATAAAGATCATGTCAATCTTAATAAGTTGCTGGTCGTTCTACGGCGTAAAGTGGATAAGCTAAAGGCGGGTGACCCCCCTAATTTTAATTTGATGGGCGATGTGATTCATTACATAGCGCATTACGCTGATGGCTATCATCACCCGCGCGAGGACAAGCTGTACGATTACTTCCGTGGCCGCTCAAGCGTACTCGACACGCATTTAACGGATTGTGCTGCAGAGCATGGCAAACTTAAACTGTCGAGCACACAGCTTTCTGAGGCGATTGATGGTGTGCTTCACGATGCGGTTATACCGATGGGTGAGTTGGTGGATTTATTAGATCAGTTTGTCCGTTTGCAGTTGGACCACCTTGATTCAGAAGAGGGCGTGTTATTCCCGCTTATTGATGATGCTGCTTCTGAAGAGGACTGGGTCAAACTGGATGCATTATTAGTGGAGCAAACGGATCCGCTGTTTGGTGAACATAAAGCCGCAGAGTATATTGATCTTTATCGTGATCTTATTGCGGACATCAATGCTACACAATAGGTGCTGAAACTCAATAAAGGTCGGCTTGGATTTTAGGGGTTTCAAGGTGTGGGAAGGGCATAAACGCGACTTGATTACGGCCACTGTCTTTTGAGTTGTAAACCGCCTTATCTGCCGCTTGGATCAGCTGGTAAGCCATATCTTCTAGTTTTGTCGTAGGATTTTTTTCGGGATGGCAGAGTGACACACCAATGGAGGTTGTCATTCTGAAGGGTCGAGAAAGTTCATCACGGAAGATTAAGCTCGCCAGTTTTTTTCTGAGGGTTTCTGCAATGCTTAATGCACGTTCCTTGTCGCAGTTTGGCAGTAAAATAGCAAACTCCTCCCCACCGTAACGGGCGATGGTATCGGTTTTGCGTAGTTGTTTATTGAGAAATAAGCCGACGGTACGTAGCACTCGGTCGCCGGTCTGATGTCCGTATGTATCGTTGACCATCTTAAAGTGGTCTAGGTCAATAAATAAACAGGCGAGTGAATGGGCAGACCGGCTAGCGCGGGATAGTTCACGTACAATTTCTTCTTCAAATGATCGACGGTTGTGAACTTTAGTCAGCATGTCAATGCTGCTGAGTCGATGAAGGTTCTCTTGGTTAATGCAGTTTTCTATACAGACTGAAACGACCGATGCTAAGTGCTGAATATAATCATAGCGTACATGTTCGGTATAACGGCTTGCATCACTGCTGCCTAAGTGAAGGCTACCAATAAGGCAGTTTTGCCTAATCAATGGCAGTAAGGCGCATGACGCTACAGGACTATCGGCGACGGGGAAGGCTTCACTTTTAAGGGCTGAGCTGGGTGTCCCTATAATCATCTTTTGATTAGGATAAATTGACTTGAGTAATCGTTGGCTTTGGACAAAGCGTAATGTGTTGCCCGTTGCTGGGGGAACGTACTCATCCAGTAAGCTGCGTGCGGCATGTTCAGGATCAAATAAAATTAAGTTCACGCTACTCAATCGAAAAAGCGCTTTAAAATCAACTAATATAAGTTCCAGTAACTCCGATAAACGGCCACAGGAAAGCAGGCGAAGCTCTACTTCAAAGAAGCTATTAAGAATGGACTCATTACGCTCAGCTTTACTGACCATAAGCCGCAAGGTGCGTTTGAGTTCCTGATTCTCTTTTTCTAATGAGTTCAACCCCATCCCATTTCCTTTTAAGAGGTGTGCATTAGTGTATCGGCCAATTCCTAAAACTATATAGTGATTTTAATAAGATTATATGAAAAAAATATGCAGCGAATTAAACAGGTTAACGATTGCTTAAATACTGCTCAACACTGTCCACAATCGCTTGGGTGTGGGCATCAATCTCCATATTAACTAGGCTGCCAGCGTCTAAATTGCCAAAGGTGGTGATTGATAAGGTTTCAGGTATCAGAAACACATTAAACGTATCGTCTTTAATTTCGCCAATGGTCAAGCTGCATCCATTAAGCGCAACAAAGCCTTTAGGGAAGATATACCGTTTCCATTCGGGGGTAATGTTAAACCAAAGAATCCAGTTATTTTCGGGTTTATCTATATGGCTAATCGTGACGGTTTGATGGATATGCCCAGAGAGTAAATGCCCTCCGATTTCGTCACCAAATTTTGCGGCCCTTTCAAAGTTAACAACGTCTCCCTCTTTCAGGAGGCTTAAGTTTGTGACCCGCAGGGTTTCCATAATAAGGTCAAAGCTGACCCGGTTCTTGTTAAAGGCTGTAACCGTTAGGCAGGCACCATTGAGTGCGATACTGGCGCCTAATTGGAGGTTGTCACAATGCTCAGGTGGTAGTTCTACGGTGAGGTGCATAAAAGAGGACTTTTTT
>TARA_R110002050_G_scaffold300330_1_pt1 | contig 13679 bp, 14 predicted proteins | sample TARA_R110002050 | Tara Oceans TARA_R110002050 (sample SAMEA4396988) | marine metagenome | biome: Polar Biome; feature: [DCM] deep chlorophyll maximum layer (ENVO:01000326); material: water (ENVO:00002006), including particulate matter (ENVO:01000060) such as... | depth 25 m
GAATAAACAAAAATCGTTGAAATCTTATTCGTGCACCAACGCTCAGCGGCGCCACTTAGGAGCCCAAGCATGATCCGGCGCACCACAGGCAACAAAAGGTCCTTGCAGGCTTTTCCGTTGGGATTCATCGTGCCGCCTTCTTGATTCGATCCACCGATTCCGGTTGGGCATCCTTGTGTCTGCGCCTATGCATTTGCCGTTAGGTCGCTGTGATCTGGCCCGCTGCGATCTTGGTCCCGACCTTGCCGTCCAGCAGCAAAAGCGCATCAGCCAGACGGCCGATGGCGGCAACGCCGCCGCCGCTGGCAAACTCGGCCGCTGCGCGCAGTTTGGGTGCCATCGAGCCTTCGGCAGCGTCAAGTTTGAGCGCTTCCTCGGGAGTGACCTGCGAAATTCTTGTAGCATTCGGTTCGCCGAAATCGCGGTAGACGGCGTCGACATCGGTGAGCAACAGCAATGCATCCGCCTTAAGTGAGCGCGCCAGAAGGGCGCTTGAGGCGTCTTTATCGACTACGGCCTCGATACCGATGAGGCTGCCATTCGCGTGGCGGATCACAGGGATGCCGCCGCCGCCAGTGCAGATCACAACACGCCGCCAGTTGTCACCATCGGGCGAGATCCGCCAATCTCGCGCTTTTGCCAAAGCCTCGGCCTCGGCGCGGGCATAAACCGGGCCCACAGGTTTGGTAGGGTTCGCAAAACCCGGATCACGCGGATCGACCACCACCTGGGTCAACAGCGTCGCCACCGCGCGATCATGTCCCAGGGCATTCTCCAACTCCTGCTCTATCATGTAGCCGATCATCCCCGCCGTCTCGGCACCCAGAACGTTCAGAGGATAGGCCTCATCAGGCTTGTAGGCCGCGCCTTGCAGCGCCAAAAGGCCCACCTGCGGACCATTGCCATGAGTGATCACCAGCCGGTGACCCGCCCGAATGATTCCCGCCAGCGCCTTGGCCGCCACTGTCACATTGACGCGCTGCGCCTCAGCCGTCAGCGGCTGACCGCGTTGCAAAAGTGCATTGGCCCCCAATGCTGCGACAACCAGCATCTCTAACCCCCCAATGTGGCGACAAGTACTGCCTTAATCGTGTGCATCCGGTTCTCGGCCTGATCAAACACGATAGAAGCCGGACTTTCGAAAACCTCGTCAGTTACCTCCATTGCAGAGATACCGAACTTCGCCTCGATGTCCTTGCCAACGGCAGTTTCGGTGTTGTGGAACGCGGGAAGGCAATGCATGAATTTCACGCGCGGATTGCCAGTTTTCTGCATCACTTCGGCGTTGACCTGATAAGGCATCAACAGCTCAATCCGTTCGGCCCATTTTTCCTTGACCTCGCCCATAGACAGCCAGACGTCTGTATAGATGAAGTCGACGCCCTGGACGGCCTTGGCCACTTCTTCGGTGAGTGTGATCCGAGCGCCGGTTTCAGAGGCAATAGCCTGCGCTTCCACCTGTATTTCTTGAGTGGGCCAGCAGGCCTTTGGCGCGCAAAGCCGCACGTCCATGCCCATCTTGGCCCCGCCAATAAGCAGGCTGTCGCCCATGTTGTTCTTTGCGTCGCCCAGAAACGCATAGGATATTTCGCGCAGCGGTTTGTCGCTGTGTTCCGACATGGTCAGGAAATCGGCCAAGATCTGGGTCGGGTGAAATTCGTCCGTCAGGCCGTTGTAGACCGGCACACCGGAAAATTCGGCCAGCTGCTCGACGATCTGCTGACCAAAGCCACGATATTCGATGGCATCATAGACACGGCCCAGCACGCGGGCGGTGTCCTTGACGCTTTCCTTGTGGCCGATATGGCTGCCCGATGGCCCGAGATAGGTGACCGTCGCGCCCTGATCGTGCGCCGCGACTTCGAACCCGATACGAGTTCGGGTGCTGTCTTTCTCAAAAATCAGAACAATTTCCTTGCCTTTCAAACCGGGCCGCTCGGTGCCTGTATATTTCGCGGCCTTCAGGTCGGCGGCGAGTTTCAAGAGAAACCCGATCTCGGCGGGTTTGAAATCACGTAAAGTCAGGAAACTGCGGTTCTTGAGGTTAAAGCTCATTGTGTAATCCTTTCACGTGGTCACCGGCCAAGAAACTTGGCAGGGAAGGGGTGTAAGGCAGATACAGGGGATAATACGGAAAGCCATTGACGCTTGACGTACTTTGTCAAAGCAACGACACTCATTGCATGGATTCGATCAACAACATCGCACGGAGGACGCCATGCTGAAGAAAGCAGTGCATCCTGGCGCTGTCCTGAAATTTGAGCTCATTGAGCTCGGTATCCTTCCGACAGAATTCGCCCGCCAGATCGACGTGCCGCCCAATCGCGTCAGTCAGATCATCGCGGGTAAACGATCCATAACTGGCGACACCGCCCTGCGCTTCGGGCACTGGTTCGGTGCTGATCCTGAATTCTGGATGAATCTGCAAATCCAGTATGAGCTCGCCATTGCCGATCAGGAAATGGGCGCTGTAATCAAAAAGTTGCCGACCTATGCGAGCATGATGTCAAAACCCCCACCCGAACAGCCGAGGTTGGTGTGAAAGGCTTCATTCAGCAAAAACCGTCGGACCGCTGTTGGCCAAGTGAGCAGGAATGCGCGGATGAAACATTGTGATTGTAAAATTATGTCAGATTTGATATATTGAAGATGTGGGTTGTTGAAACACTCAATACGACGGTTGATGCGGAGCTGGAAGCGCTCCCGGCCGATCAGATTGCCAAGTTCCTTCGAATTGGCGAGCTGATCCAGTCTCTCGGACTAGAGCGCATTCGGGAACCCCATGTGAAACATCTGGATGGCCCGCTTTGGGAAATCCGGATGAAGGGAAGGGATGGTATCTCCCGCGCCCTTTATGTGGTGGCCAAGCCGAAACGGGTTGTCGTGGTCCGGGTGTTTGCCAAGAAGACCCAGAAGACCCCGCGCCGGGAAATTGAGCTCGCTTTGAAGCGGGCGGAGGAAGTGAAATGACGAAGTTGAATGCATTGAAAAAGAAATTTCTGGAGCGCCCCGATGTGCGCGCTGAATACGATTCCCTGGCCGAAGAGTTTTCGATCGTGGAAGCACTTATCCGTGCCCGCGCAGAAGCCGACATGACGCAGGAGCAGGTCGCGGAGAAGATGCAGACCTCACAATCCTATGTTGCTAAACTGGAAAGCGGCAGCGTCAGCCCTTCGATGAAGGCATTGCAACGCTATGCGGCGGCAACGGGAGCCAGGTTGAAGATCAGCCTTGAGCATGCGGTGACGCCATGACTCCGGAAGACGAAAAGACTTTGACGCTCTACATCAAGGCCTATTCGCCTGCCACCATACCCATGACGCGCCTGGCAAAATATATGCAGGCTTTTGGCGCGATGCTTGGGTATGAGCATGGAGTTCATTTCAGTCAGCTGAAGCCTGGAAGCACGCAACTCGTTGCACGCATCGATCGCGAAGAAATCCCGAAGGTTGACGATCAGCTTGATCGTGTTCGTCGCAGAGAAGCCAGTCAGGACGCGCTGCGCGCCTGTGATGAGATTGATCGGCTGCTGGCTGACGATAATGCTACGGGCTATGTGTACGAAGGGGAAAACCAGACTGCTCAGATAATCGATTTTCCTGGCATCAAACGCCCGAAGCCAGTCAAATATGGACCCTTTACGCAGGACGGTACGATTGACGGCGTTTTGGTCAGCGTTACAGGAACAGATCAGACGATCCATATTCAACTCCAGAACGGTGATCTCAAATACACCGGCATTGAGGCGGACAGAGAAACTGCTCGCAGGCTTGCTCAGCATTTCTTTGAGCCAATCCGACTCCATGGTGTCGGCCGATGGATGCGTGAAGAAGATGGCACTTGGACGCTGAAGCGCTTCAAGGTTCAGGGCTTTGATGTCCTTCAGAACATTGAGCTAGCCGATGTTGTTGATCAACTCCGAAGCGTCAAGGGTAGCAAATGGAGTGATATGGACGATCCCTTTGCAGCTCTTGGGGGCCTCCGTGATGGCAAGGATGGACTTCACTGATGGTGGTTTTCGATACGTCCATTTTACTCCTTTTGTTTCATCCGGATGCAAAACCACCCAACGACCCGGCGACAGGTATGGCCGTGGAGAAAGCAGCCGAGCGCATCAAGCACTTGGTTGATGTCCTCTCAAATGCCAAGGAGAAGATCGTCATACCGACACCCGTTCTGAGTGAGCTGCTTGTTCATGCTGGCGAGGCAACAAACCACTATCTCGAGGTTCTAAACAGCCAAGCAGTATTTCGGATCGCGTCATTTGACCAGAAGGCGGCAATTGAAGCCGCGATTGCCATGGGTGAAGCAATCGGGCGTGGCGGAATCCGAGTTGATGCGACTGATCCGAATGCAACGCGCGGTAAAGTAAAATTTGATCGCCAAATAGTAGCGATCGCCAAGGCAGAAGGTGCGACGGCGGTTTATTCAGATGATGGTGACGTTGTGAAATATGCACAGCAGGCCGGGCTCAAGGCGTATCGAACTATTGATCTTGACCTGCCGCCTGAAGACCCGCAGTCGAGCCTCGACCTCTAACTCTGTGCATTAATCAAGAGTTATGCACGGGCCTTCGCGTGGCCGCATTGGGATACAAGATTCCCTATCAAACACGGCACAGATCGTATTAGAATCCTGTCATGACCACCGACGACACAGCCATCGAGGAAGCCCGAGACTTTCTCCGCATGATGACAAATGCTTATTATGAAGTTTGGCGGCGAAGATCATCGGGGGAACCTGAAATCTCTCCTCTGGGTGTTCTTGCCATCTTCGACGACTGTGAGCATCACCGCCGAATGGTCGCCCATGCCGCCTATGATAATGAGAGAGCCGTGCCAGCCACCGACCTTCTAAGGCTTGATGCTGTTTGGCGTTCGCTTTGGCATGCGGTCAACGGTAGGCAACCAAAATTCGTGCCCCCGAAGATGAAATAGGTCGCTGAAAAAGTTATCCCGCGCCCAGCCCCTGCGCTTGGTCTTTCGGTACGCTTCGACCAGGCTCATTAAAACGGAATGTCACTATCGGTTGCTGAACATCGCCAAAATCAGGAGAACAGGCATGTCGACCAGCCATAATCTCAAGGGGCTGATGAAATTCCTCGAACGTGACAAATGGCGAGATTGCTTCGGGGAAGTGTTAGACGTTCACATTTGTCCGATGCTAGATAACGAAGGCATGGAATTTGAGGACATGGCCGAAGATCTCGCCGTCGACTGGCCTATGTCAATATGGGGATGCGCCTTCGAGGATTTCCTGACACAGGATTTCGAAGTTGAGGGCGGCAACATCATCGATGAGTATCTCAAGCGCCGTGGCTGGACGGAAAACGCGCAGACCAAAGCCTACTTGATAGCGCTGCGAAGTTCCGTGATGAGCCTCTACGAGGTGAGCGACATCGTGGCGGGGCAATCACTGATGGCGCGCGATCTCATTCGTGGTGGTGAACCGATCACCGTCAATGATGGCACGGTCACAAAACACCTTAAACAGTGGGACAGGCTCGCCGCCCGCATAGTGCCTTTCATGGGCAGGAACATCTTCACAACGGGCCTACTCCTATTTACGCCATCGGCAACTGAAGCGTTGTTTGATGGCCTGCGGAAGAGTTTCGGAAAAAGGAACGCGAAGAAGCTCCCCTACCTGAAGGATGAGGACTTGCGGGCGGCGGTCTCCATGTTCCCTCTTTTGTGGTTGTCCGACATATTGGAGTGCGGGTGATTGTGCGAAGACTCTCACGTATCGCAGGATGCAAAGTGCTTTGTCGCGGGCGTAAAGGCCGAACTCGGCGCGCCCGGCGCCTCGGTCGGACTTGTCGCAGCGCTTGATCCCGCATCGGGCGTGTTTTCTATCACGCCGGCCGCGTTTTCGCCTGACGACGGCAAATCGCTGGAACTGTGGCTGGTGCCCGGCGAGGGGGTTCCTATTTCGCTCGGACTTGTCCCCGGCGATGGTGGTCGGCTTGTCCTGGGTCAGAAACTGAGCTCACAGCTCACAGCTGGCGCCCTGATCGCGGTCAGCCTGGAGCCTGTTGGCGGCTCGCCAACCGGCGCACCCACAGGTCCTGTGGTGTTGTCCGGCGCGCTCGCAAAAAAATAATTGCGTTTTTACGAAACTCTTCGCGCAAAACTTCCGTCTTCCTCTTTAACCGCAGCACAACAAATGCGGCAGGTAATCAAACGAACGGATGTTGTTTGAACAAATTGGCTCACACAACGGGCCGCATTAATAAACCAGTCGGACGGATACGGATTTCCACTTCCGACATCACAAGGATAACTACCATGAACAAGCTCATCATCGCACTTGGCCTCACCCTTGCAACTGCCACCGGCGCTTTCGCCCAGTCCACGGCACTCGACGCTTATGACGTGCCTGCTGCTCAGGGTTCCGCAGCTTACGCCGTCGGCGTCTCCAACGATCTGGTCAGCTATGACCGCGCTGGAATGGACGGCTCGCCAAGCTTTGAAGCCCCGCAGGGCGGCATCGACTACACCGCAACCGCATCGATCAGCGGCGTGTCGAACGAGCAGATCACCTACGATCGTGCTGGTAACGACGGTTCGCCGACTTTCACCCGCTAAAACTATGGCCTGAAGGATGGTACCGGGTTCCTCCCGACCCGTGCCATCCCCGCTGCCACATTCAGGCTTTCGCTGTCCGTTTCCCCTTGCGACGCCTGTCATTGTAATCCGTCCGATGACGGGTGCACCGCGCGAAACCGCGCCCGTAAAGGTGGGGTTTTTGCGTATGAGAAATAGTTGGATTTTTGCTGAAGGAATTATGCTGTTGCATTCATAGAATTTTGATCCGTTCACGACGCCCCGTTATTGCCCTTTTTTAACGGTTGGCTGCGATTGTTACGGCGGGCTTGTATTGCGTTTCAGCCCAAAGCTAAGCGCCGGGGTTGTTAAGACCTGCCCCGGCGCTTTTTGTTGCCGCAAGATACCCTGCTGTTTGATTATGGACTGGCTGATAGAGCCGTAGTGACCGACTACCACTATTCCATAGTGTATCGGCTAGCATCCCGATAGAGACCATATGTATGCTCGTGGCGCTATTGCATAATTATGCTTATGCAATATTTTGCCTAAGTTGTTGTTAGAAAACATAAAATACGTACCTTGTCCGTTCACCTGATTTGGATCGACCAGGAAACAGGTGCCGAACGTATCTCGCGTGCGCTTGATACCCTCCGCAGCCCCGACCTGCCTCCCTCATCCAGATCAACAAATGCGAGCACAAACACATTTGGTCACGCTTGAACAGACCAGATGGCACTCGATCAACTCAATTGCGTCGTCGAAGCAGCCCCGAGGGAGCGCGACATGACGCCCGCAGTGATGTCCGTGGAACCGCTCCCGGCGAGAAATGCGCCACCTTCGAAGTTGTACGGCAACTTACCCTGCAATCATATCGGTTACGAGTCAAAGCAGCCTGGAGGCGCGTTGCATTCGGGAAGGACTATTGGCGTCGCGTTGCGGGCCGGGCTGTTGGTTGAGCGAACGCTTGCAAGCGATCTTCCCCCTCCGGGCGGGCATCCCTGACGCGTTAGCAGACGGGGAGCATTGAAGAGCGACGGAAACGACCGTGGTGCCGCTTGCGCGCAGCGGCCGGCAAGGGAGGCTTCGCCGCTTCTGGCCCCGAAACCTGCGACCCGGCACAAATGCCGGCTTGCCAGGCGCGCCCTTGTCCTGCCTTGCTCTTCGCGGCCTCCGGGGTCCGCCCCGAAAAGACCGGGAGCGGAAACCCGAACAGAGGACGCGTCGGACGCGGAGAGAGAATGGAAAAAGCAGATCTGGAAGAGCTGAGGGCAAAGGTCGCCTGCGGTGCGGTGCTGGAAACGGCGGGTTTTGCCGTCGACCTAAAGGAAAGTACCCGCCGCGCGGTCAAGTACCGCCGTGGCGACGACATTATCATCGTCATCCATGATGGCCAGGGGTGGTTCGATCCCCTGTCCGATGCCAAGGGCGACGTCTTTCGTCTTGTCGAACATCTCGACGACCTCCCCTTTGCGGCCGCGCTCTATGTCGTCGCCGACCTGGTCGGCTTCGTGCCGGCCGCCCCCGCGTGGCAGCGGCAATCGCATGAGCGGATGCCGGACCTGTCGGTTTCCGAGCGCTGGTCGGCGCGTCGCAAGCCCTGGCCCGGCTCGGCAACCTGGTGTTACCTGCAAGACCGGCGGTCACTTCCAGACGCCGTTCTGCAGAGGGCAAACGCCCAAGACATTCTCCGTGAGGGCCCGCAAGGCAGCATGTGGGCCGTCCACCGGGATCCGTCGGGAACGGTAACCGGATGGGAAGAACGGGGACCCGTCTGGCGCGGTTTTGCCTCCGGCGGCGCCAAGCTGCTCTTTGCGCTGGGCGGCGAAACCTCGCTGCGCCTTTGCGTCACCGAGGCCGCGATCGACGCCATGAGCCTTTATGCGCTTGAGGGCATGCGGCCAGACACGCTCTATCTCAGCACCGCAGGCGGCTGGTCACCGACCACGACCCAAATGGTGTTCGCATTGGCCAGGCGCCCGGGCAGCGAAATCGTGGCCGCCAGCGACAATAACCGGCAGGGCGACATTTTCGCTGCACGGCTCAAGGGGCTCGCCATTGATGCCGGGGCCGGTTTCGAGCGGCTGCGGCCTGAACTGGACGACTGGAACGAGGTTCTGAAGGCAGAGAAAAGAAAGAAGGACGAAAAAGAGGAGGAGAAGAACGGCTGCCGCATGCCCGCCGGCCGCCTCAAGGGTGAAGCTTCGCCCGGCTGACGCCGGCCCTTGACCCGGTCGGACGGAGAGGCGGCCACGGGAAGGGGTCCGGAAGGGCTGAAGAAGATGGTGATGCCGAAAGGGTGCGCCGCGCTCCAGCCCGTGACAGGCCTCGAAGGAGCCCTCCATGACCTCTCTTGCACCCATCCGAAAAATCTATTTCGGCATCGCCGACCGCCATCAGATGTTCAGGTTGTTCGACCGCCATGCTGGGCGACCCGACCGCTGGCAGAAAGACGACAGTGCGCTTTACGCCGGCGAATGGTTCGAAATTGCACAAGCCCAACATGACTCCATGCTGGAAATCCTGCCGCCGCTGTGGATGCGCAGCGAGATGTTCGCCATGCGGGAATTCCTGACCGGCAGCATCACCAGCGTATTCTATACGCTGCGCATCAACCAAGTGACGCGGTTCTTCCACGCCTATTGCGATCTTTCCGATCCGCGCTCGCCCAATGATATGCGCGATGCAATCGTCGAGCGCGAGCGCCAGCCCGTCAAGGCAATGACGCGCAAAGAGCGTATCGAACACATCTGGAGCGCGACCGATAATGATTATCGCGGTTATGCCGGCGCGGACTTCCGGCCCGAGCATCGCGGCAAGTGCACCGTTATTGTGTACGGTAGGCCTGGCACCAGCTTCCAGCTGCTCGAACAACTGACCGACGCGCAAATTTCCGAAAAGCTGCCGGTGCATCTGCGCCACCTGCCGCTGCCCGAAGCCGCGTGAGGGTCGTCATGTTCACCTTTCCAATCATGGCAGTGCGTAAGGTCATCGCGCACGGCGAAGAGGATGCCGCCGCCAATGGCGGCTTCCGCAATCCCTACTACGGCACGAGGCCCGGCGAGGGCGAGAAGTCCGGCTTCTGGCTCGTTGGCGACGAGGGCGTCTACATCATCTCCAACGGCAAGCTCGCCGAGGGCCAAAAGCCGCTAGTCGTCTATTCGAATGAATGCCACCCGAAGGGCACTGATGACTGGTGGGACTACAAGCGCCGCTATTTCGGGCGCGATGACGGGATCGAGTTCATCGACGCCGACCTCGTCGTTCCGAGTTTCGACCGGAACTTCGGGGCCACCTATCTCGGCATCCGGCTGACCGAGAACGACATCTCGTTCTCACTGATCACGCGTTAAGAGGCCGGTTCTTAGTACCGGCCTCTCAGCCTTGTTTGGTCAGGAGATCGAACCGAAAAAGTCTGCAACTTTATCTGATCTCCCTCTAACCCATTTTTCAAATCCGCACGTGGCAAACGCTGCCGGGCCTCCCGGCGGTGCGGTTTCGTGCGCCCGCGTCACAGGAGACAGCAATATGTCAAATCACGATCACTTCACCCTCGACATGCTCGGGGGTTCGCAGAGCGCCCTGTTATCGGGGCTCGGCCTTGGCGTTACTGCCTTTGCCGACGACCCAAAAACGAAAGCGGCCGAACCCGATCTTCCATCCGTCGCTCAGGTCAACGGCCAAACTCCGGCCGCCCCTTCCCGCAAGCCCGATTCTGATGACACGGGGCACGGCAGCAACTTCCACCTTTCCGGAAGCCGCGATCTCGCGAACGGCTGGAAAGCCCGGGCGCGCGACAATCTCGACGCCATTGCCCTGGCTGCGGCGATTGCGGCCGAGGATCGGCCCGCGACGGCGCAAGAACAGGCTCGTCTCATCAGCTTTACCGGCTTTGGCGCCTCCAATCTTGCCAACGCGATCTTTACCCGGCCAGGCGAGGAGGGGTTCCGCAAGGGCTGGTCCGAACTTGGCGAAAAACTGCAAGAAACGGTCTGCGAGGCCGATTACGCCTCGCTTTCCCGTTGCACGCAATATGCCCATTTCACGCCCGAGTTCATTGTCCGGGCGATCTGGAAGGGCCTCGAACGGCTCGGCTGGCGCGGCGGCCGCGTCCTTGAACCGGGCATCGGGACCGGGTTGTTTCCGGCCCTTATGCCGGAGGCGTTGCGTGAAGCCGCTTTCGTGACCGGCGTCGAGCTCGATCCGGTTACCGCCAGGATTGCGCGGCTCCTGCAGCCGGTTGCCCGCATCATCGAGGGCGATTTCGCGCGCACCGATCTGCCGGCGCATTTTGATCTCGCCATTGGCAATCCGCCATTTTCCAATCGGATCGTGCGCTCGGACCGCGCCTATCGTCCGAAGGGCTTGCGGCTGCATGACTATTTCATTGCGCGGTCGATCGATCTGCTGAAACCCGGTGCGCTCGCCGCCTTCGTTACCTCCTCCGGCACAATGGACAAGGTGGATGCGACGGCGCGCGAGCACATCGCCAAGTTGGCCGATCTGGTCGTGGCCATTCGCCTGCCCGAGGGCAGTTTCAGGCAGGACGCAGGAACCGACGTCGTTGTCGACATCCTCTTCTTCCGTAAGCGCAAGCCAGGCGAGGCGCAGGGCGACTCGAGCTGGATGGACCTCGCTGAGGTCATTCCGGCCATTGAAGACAGCGAGGCCGTCCGGGTCAACCGCTGGTTCGCCGATCACCCCGGCCATGTGCTCGGCTCTCACGCAACGACATCCGGACCCTTCGGCGAGGCCTATACCTGCGTGGCCGGTGACGGCGATCTCAAAGCCGATCTGGATGATGCCATCCTCTCCCTTCCGGAAGCCCTTTATGACGGCGAGCCCGCCGAGATCGACATTGATCTCGAACTTGGGACGACCCTGACCGAGGTAGTCAGACCCGAGGACGCCCATGTCCGCGAGGGCAGTTTTGTCTTTGACGCCTCCAAAGGCCTCATGCAGGTCATCGACGGCAAGCCCGCTCCGGTTCCCCTCCGCAAGGGGCGGTCCGGCGAGGGGTTTTCGGAAAAGCAGATCAGCACCGTCAGGAAGCTGATCCCGGTGCGCGATGCGGTACGCGCGGTTCTCAAGGCCCAGGAAACCGATCAGCCGTGGCGCGACCTGCAGGTCAAATTGCGCATCGCCTGGTCGAGCTTCGTGCGCGATTTCGGGCCGATCAATCACACCAAGGTCTTGATCGCCGAAAATGAAGAAACCGGCGAAACTCGCGAGACGCATCGCCGCCCGAACCTGCAGCCCTTCCTCGACGATCCGGACTGCTGGCTCGTTGCTTCCATTGAGAACTACGATCTCGATACGGATACCGCGAAACCCGGCCCTATCTTTTCCGAACGGGTCATCGCCCCGCCGTCGCCACCAGTCATCACTAATGCCGCCGATGCGCTTGCTGTCGTTCTGAACGAGCGAGGCCACGTCGACATCGATCATATGGCCGAGCTTTTGCAGGAGAACCGCGAGACGGTCATCGAGGAGCTCGGCAGCGCGATTTACCGCGATCCGGCAGATGGGTCATGGCAGACCTCGGATGACTATCTCTCCGGTTCCGTGCGCGACAAGCTGGCGATCGCGGAAGCCGCGGCCGAACTCGACCCGGCCTACCAGCGCAATGTCGAGGCCCTCGAGGTCGTGCAGCCGGCCGATCTCAGCCCCTCAGAGATCACCGCCCGCCTTGGTGCGCCATGGATCCCCGCCAGCGATGTCGTGGATTTTGTCAGAGAGACAATGGGTGCGGACATCACAATCCGGCACATGCCGGAGCTCGCCTCCTGGACAGTCGATGCCAGACAGCTCGCCTATCGTGCCGAGGGTATATCCGATTGGGGCACTAAGAGACGACACGCAGGCGAGCTGCTCGCCGATGCGCTCAACAGCCGCATCCCGCAAATCTTCGACACGATCAAGGACGGCGCCAGCGAACGCCGGGTTCTCAACGTTGTCGACACCGAAGCTGCGAAAGAGAAACTGAGCAAAATCAAGTCCGCTTTCCAGACATGGGTCTGGTCCGATCCGGGTCGCACCGACCGGCTGGCCCGGGTCTATAATGATCGGTTCAACAATATCGCGCCCCGCTCTTTCAACGGGGATCATCTCCAACTTCCGGGCGCCTCAGGCGCCTTTGTTCTTTATGGCCACCAGAAACGGGGCATCTGGCGGATCATCTCATCCGGCTCCACCTACCTCGCCCACGCTGTCGGCGCCGGCAAGACCATGACCATGGCGGCCGCCATCATGGAACAGCGCCGGCTCGGCCTCATCTCGAAAGCCATGCTGGTCGTCCCCGGCCATTGCCTTGCGCAGGCCGCCCGCGAATTCCTGGCGCTCTATCCAACGGCGCGCATCCTGGTCGCCGACGAAACCAACTTTACCAAAGACAAGCGCCATCGTTTCCTGTCGCGCGCCGCCACTGCCAATTGGGATGCGATCATCATCACCCATTCGGCCTTCAAGTTCATCGCCGTTCCCGCCGCCTTCGAGCGGCAGATGATCGAGGATGAACTGACCCTCTACGAGGAACTACTCACAAGGGTCGAAAGCGATGACCGTGTCTCGCGTAAACGCCTCGAACGGCTGAAGGAAGGTTTGCGGGACCGGCTGGAGTTGCTCGGCTCAGTCAAGGATGATCTGCTGACGATATCCGAGATCGGCGTCGATCAGATCATCGTCGATGAGGCGCAGGAGTTCCGCAAACTCAGTTTTGCCACCAACATGTCGACGCTGAAGGGCGTCGATCCAAACGGATCGCAGCGCGCCTGGGACCTCTATGTGAAATCCCGGTTCATAGAGACTAAGAACCGCGGCCGCGCACTGGTGCTCGCATCGGGGACGCCGATTACCAACACGCTCGGCGAGATGTTCTCGCTTCAGCGCTTCCTCGACTTTGAGGCCCTGAAAGAACGCGGTCTGCACGAGTTCGATGCCTGGGCCTCAACCTTCGGTGATGTAACGACCGAGCTCGAACTGCAACCGTCCGGCAAATACAAGCCGGTCTCGCGCTTTGCCACCTTCGTCAATGTGCCGGAACTGATCGCTATGTTCCGCTCCTTCGCCGATGTCGTGCTTCCTGCCGATCTGAAGCAATATGTGAAAATCCCTGCCGTCTCGACGGGCAAACGGCAG
>TARA_R110002050_G_scaffold245808_3_pt1 | contig 13640 bp, 9 predicted proteins | sample TARA_R110002050 | Tara Oceans TARA_R110002050 (sample SAMEA4396988) | marine metagenome | biome: Polar Biome; feature: [DCM] deep chlorophyll maximum layer (ENVO:01000326); material: water (ENVO:00002006), including particulate matter (ENVO:01000060) such as... | depth 25 m
AACGCTTCTATCTATCTTGAGGGGGGGGATCTACTGCCCCCTTAAGACAATTATTAAGTTTGTATTGAACGTAAAAACACTGGACTATGTCACGCTTGGTGCTAAATTTAACGAGTGTGTGGCAACGATCTACAATCAAAAGCGGATATTTGTCAGATATTTTTCCATTCAAAGACAAGCAGGCTTACCCAGAGGAAAAACACGATTCTATTCCCTTAGAAAATAAGGTCTACCAACTCCATTCGACGAGCTCCGAGTGAATAGAATATCTCAATAAAAGCGCGATTTCGAATTCACCGTATACCTGTATATGCACTAGCAACTCTTTAATTTCATCGTATGACAGATAATGCTTAAGAATATTTTAAAAAGACCAATGATAGCTTATCGCCACTAACTCATATTTGTTGGATGTTTACTAGCAATGTTTTTGTTGGTAATAGCAACGTTTATCGGAATGTAGCAGAGCGATGGTCTGCCTACATTGTTTCGATGGTGAGATCCTAGTACGAAGGCATGCTTCAGTTGCCTTAAACCATCCGATTTTTGATCAAAGCGTTTTCTTCTTAGCAAAAATAGTGGCGGTTTTATATAATATATAATAACTGCACAATCCAATTACTGTTCCCCATAATGCTGCACCTAAGCCCAAGTAGCTCATGCCGGATGCAGACACCACAAATGTGATGAGTGAAGCCTCGTAATGTGTAGATTCTTGTGCGGTAGCTAATAAATTACTTCCAATTGCCCCCAGCAACGCAAGGCCAGCTAGTACAGATATAAAATATACTGGCAGCGCAGCAAAGAGTGAGATAATTGTGCCCGCAAACACTGCTCCTATCAGATAAAACACACCGTTAGATATACCCGCGATGTATCGCTTATCGGGATCTTCGTGGGCGCTTTTATCAGTACAAAGTGCCGCTGTAATAGCGGCGATAACTGCTGTAATGCCACCAAAAAAGGCTGTAAATAATGAAACTAAACCTGTACCGACAAATATAGATTTTGCAGGTATTTGGAAGCCTGCTGCTTTAAGAATAGTTAGCCCTGGAAGAAACTGGCCGGTAAGACTAACCAGAGTCAGTGGGACCGCCAGGCTGAGCATTGCTGTAAAGGTAAATTCTGGTTGGATGAACATTGGGGTTGTAAGGCTGAAGTCAACCGTGTGTAAGTTAGTCTGCTCTGTAATGATGGCGGTAAACAGTCCGGTTATCAGCACTAAGATTAGGCAGTATTTAGGCAAAAAGCGTCTGAAAATAAGGTAGCTGCTTACCATTATAATGCTTGTTTCTGGCATAAACTCCACGGCAATAAACGCTTTGACACCAAACTGAAAAAGAATGCCCGCCAGCATGGCGTGAGCGATGCCTTTAGGAATTAAATTGATGATGGTCTCAAAGTAGCCGGTAACGCCAATACAGATAAGAACTGCAGCGGAAATTAAGTAAGCGCCAACAGCTTCATTCAGTGACATATCTGGAAACAGGGTTATTAAAAGTGCAGTACCCGGCGCTGACCATGCGGTTATGATCGGAGCTTTGTATAAAATACTTAACACAATGCCAGAGATAGCTGCGCCTATAGATACGGCCCATACCCAAGAGGCTACCATCTCGTTAGAGATGTTTGCATTCTGTGCTGCTTGAAAGAAGATAACCAGTGGTCCAGAGTAAGATATGAGTACCGCAAGTAAACCCGCTGTGATGGCCGATAATGAAACGTCTTTAAGCACTTTAAGTAATCTCGTTTGTAATTTTTTTCAGTATAACGCTATGATAAGCAGGGATAATTCATCATTTAAGAGATAGACTATTTATAAATACTGAACAATAGGTGAAGCGGTGGATCGTTTTGTTGCGATGCAGTTATTTATAAGAATTGTGGATAGCGGAAGCTTCACTGATGCGGCTCAGGAGATGAATATCTCAAGAGCCTCAGCTACAACAATTTTAAAAAAACTAGAAGATAGTTTAGGCGTCCGCTTACTTTCCAGAACTACTCGAAGTGTTAGTCCAACTCATGATGGTCGTTTTTACTATGAACAGAGCTTGGAGATTCTAAGGCAGTTAAATGAAACTGAAGATATCTTATCTGAAGTGGCTGCAACACAGAGGGGTTCTCTTAGAATTGATATGCCCAACAGCTTTGCACGGTTAGAAGTTATCCCTAAGTTGCCAGAGTTCTGTGAACTTTATCCGGATATTAATTTAATATTAAGTGCTGGTGACCGGGTTATTAACTTAGTCAAAGAGTCTGTTGATTGTGTCATTCGAATAGGCGAGCTTGCTGATTTATCAGCCGTTTCACGGGCCTTAAATTCACTCCCGCAAGTAACCTGTGTTAGCCCAGCCTATATAGATAAATATGGGATACCATTAAGCCCTGAGGCTTTATCCAATCACTTTTGCGTTGAGTACCGAACGACCACAACGTTTGGGGTGGATCCTATGGTTTTTAATGTAAACGTGGATATGCATAAAGAGATGTATAAGGTTAAATGTCCCGCCATTCTCTCGGTTAATAACGGTGATTCTTATGTCTCGGCGAGTAAAGCGGGTTTAGGCATTATTCAAATTCCCGAATACCATATTCGACAGGAATTACAGAAGGGCACTTTAATAGAGATTCTTTCAGAATATCGACCAGACCCTTTACCTTTATCTGTTATTTATAGTCACCATTCGCATATGAAACCAGCATTGAGAGCTTTTATTGATTGGATGGTGGCTCATTTTGGCTCTCACTCTTGCTGAGAAGAAATCAACACGCTAATCCTTTTGTATTTTTAATACTCGAATTACGCTTGTTTCGTGATCTGGATATTGATTTCAGTATTGGGATATATTTTCGTTAAACCCTAGACCATCATCAGTACAATAAAAATAATTATTATGCCCAGTTTATGGGGGCTAGAGGTGTCAGTTGTCTTTGTATACTTGGCTTGAAAGTAAAGTATTTAACTCTTTAACGAAAAAAATAATTGGTAATGTTTTATTTTTACTCGTACCTAACATCATTTTTATAGGGATAGGATTTTGGCTTTATTTCCTAACCTCTTCATTACACACCACATTAGTTGCTGAAAATTCAGAGGCTTCAGAGCTGCTTCATATTAGTAATTCCCTTTATATTGCCTCAGCAGTCATGCTTGTTTTTACCTTGCTTGCCGGTGTGCTTAGCATGTTGTTTATGCGTTACCTATTTTTACGCCCCATTAAGCAAATAGCAGAGGTATTACGTGGTGTAAAAGGCAGAAACGGCGATATTTCAGCTAGGTTGCCCGAACAAACATTTGATGAAATCTCTGAGATGGCTCATAGCTACAATGAATTTTCTGATAGCTTAAAAACCATGATCGCTGATACTCGGCAGCGAAGTGTGGCGGTGTCGTTAAGTGCCAGTCAGTTGCAAAAGGTTATTTTAGAGACTAAAAGTTGTGCGGAATTACAGGAAGTTCAGGCGCAGCAAGTATTCCAGGCGAGCCAAGAATCATCTCAGGCAATCGAAGGTATCGCGTCACATACTCAAAACATCACCAACAGTAATGAAAACAACTTACAGCAGATACGTGATGCCGGAGATGAAATGCGTCATGTTAAAGAGCAGATGCGCGCGATAGAACATCAAATATCGGATTTTCAAACGGTAGTGCTGCGACTTTCAGAGAATTCAGAAAACATCATTAAAGTGCTCAATTTGGTTAAGGATTTTTCTGACCAAACTAATTTACTTGCGTTAAACGCCTCTATTGAAGCCGCCCGTGCGGGCGAGGCGGGGCGGGGATTCTCCGTGGTTGCAGATGAAGTGAGGTCTTTATCGAAAAAGGTCAATTCAGCCACACAAGAGATTGATAGTAATATTCATGAAATGGTGTCTTTAGTCGAAAGTACTCGCTCTGGCGCTGCAAATATAATGACTTATGTGTCTGATACCGATGTGTATATTGCCCAGACGAGTCAAAAGTTTGAAGTAATGGTCAATGACTTTGAAAAAGTCAGTGCTCAAATGAGTGAAATTGGTGCTGCCATCGAAGAGTTGTGTTGCACCAATAACAATACGCATGATCATGTAACTGAAATAACAACGCTCTCTAACACGATTAAATCGGAGATGGAGAGATCCGTTGATTTCTCCATAGAACTCGAATCATCAACAGAAAATATGCAAGAACTCCTGTCACGTTTCCGGATAGGCTATGGCGGCTTTGAGTCTATCTTGCATAAGACTCAAAGCTCGGCTGCTTTGGTACAAACTGAAATGGATAAGTTAGCAGAATCAGGTGTTAATCTGCTTGATGATCATTTAGTGCTATCCAATAAAGGCCAGGGGTTAGACAAGTTTGATGCATCTTACACTCAAGCTTTTGAACGCGCTTTACAGCCGGTATTTGACAATATTATAACGACACACCCTGAAATAATGGTCGCTTGTGCCTTTTCAAAGAAGGGCTATTGCCCTGCACATAATAGTAAAGTTTCTCAGCCCCTGACGGGTGATTTGGAAAAGGATAATGCGCTTAGTCGCCATAAGCGCATTTACTTTGCTACAAGAGCAGAACAAAGAAGGGCGAAGCAAGACTCTTCATTTTTATTGCTAACGTTTATCCGTGACACCAGTGAAATCATGAACTCTATTTCCATTCCGCTTTATGTTAACGGGGTGTTGTGGGGGAATTTCTGCGCAGGTTTTATCCCTGATATGTTGTTAGAAACCAAGTAAAAACTTTACTAATTTAAGCACGTGTAAGGCTGCCAAATACCTAACGGCATCACCGCAATTAAGTGACTTTCTATTAGGAAAGATGCTATGAAACGCCTCCGTATAAGAGGATTCAGATTAATTTAAAAGCCTGATGAGGTCGAATATAGAACGGAAGGTGTGCTTTGCTGATGCTAAGTAACGGCACAATATAAGCACTCCTGAGCGGGGTGAAATACTCAAAATAGCTTGAATTTTCCTAGGCAGCTTAAGCTGCGTAAAAATGGGACTTAATCGTAGGTTCCCAAATGTTAAATTCTGAGGTGCCACGTTTTATGTAGTTAATGGTCCCTTACTTTGTCTTGATTCCATATATGGTTAGTGAAGTGACAATGGGTCGATTTTGTCTTGCCATAGGTCCCCGCCTAATTCATCTCCAAACTATACAATACGCTTTGACAACGACGTTTTCATCAAAATGCAGGTAATAGTTGGTTAAGGAAACTTATTTTCAAGTGTGTCGGATTCAGAACTGTGCATTGATGGGAATGCTTCAAATATTTATAGGAAGGGAGGTGTTAAATATCGTCCTAAATCGCTACAACATAGATTTTTTTATTGTCCCATAATGAGACTATGACGTTGTAATTAATAATTGATTTTGTTTTAACCTGCTGATATTTATGGGGTATTCTTGTTTGGTTCGAGTGTTGCATTGTGTTGTATGCTTTCTAATAATTTCAAGGGTACAATGATGAATAATAAAAAAATGAACGCTTTTATTCTTGCTGGCGGTCTAATTCTTTCTACTTCTGCTTTTTCTGCTCAAATAGCAACAGACCCAGGTGATTACAGCCCGCTACCTGCTGGGATTGATCTGGGTATTCTTTATGTACAGCATACCGAGCATGAAAAACTTTATGCTTCAGGCCAAGAAATTTCTAATTTGGCAGGTATTGAAGAGCTAACAACGGATATCGGTCTATTACGTTGGGTACATTATGTAGAAGCTGGTGGTTATATTATTGACCCTCAGGTAATTATTCCTTTTGGTAAAGTATCCTTGGATACTGTAGGCGGTAACATCAGCAGTACAGGTGTGGGCGATCCGCTTCTTGGTGGCACTATCTGGTTACACAATGATGCAGAAGCAAAAACAGCATTTGGTTTAACTGCAATGGTCTCGCTGCCAATAGGTAAATATGATGGTGCAAAAGGCGCGGTTAATATTGGTGAGAATCGTTGGAAACTTATTACCCAAGCTGCTTATGTTACCCCTTTAACTGAAAGTGTTTCTCTTGACTTTATCGCGGAATATTCTTTCTTTGGCGAAAATGATGATTTTGCTGGCGCAACGAAAGATCAGGAAGATCAATATGGTGTTCAGGCACATTTAACTAAAAGCTTCAATCCTACTACTAGTGCAACACTAAGTTATTATCATGATTTTGGTGGTGAAACGAGTCTGAACGGCGTTGACCAAAATGATGAGTTAGATAACAGTAGCTTCAATGTAAATTTAACCCACTTTGTAGCACCAGACTTTCAAGTGATGCTTGAATACGGTCGCAGCCTTGATGTTGAAAATGGCTTTTTCGAGGAAGATCGCCTTAATGTTCGTTTTGTAAAAGTTTTTTAATCGGAGCGTCCCATGAATAACCTGATGATGAATCGTAGGCGTTTTCTTAAAGCAGCTTCAGTAATTGCTGTTGCAGTAACTGCTTTACCTGCTATGAGCACATTTGCGAGAGTTTTAACCGATCAAAATCGAATGGATGCACTTGAGAAAGCAGTCTTTGGCAAAATGTTAAAAATTGCTTTGCCAACAAAGGGTAGCTTGCTGATTGATCCAGCCACCTTACCTGTTTTACCTACTATAGAAGGCGCGCTTCTAGCGGGTATGGCTCCCCATATTCGGTCTGGGCTTAGAGGGGGCATTGGTTACTTTAACGGTGGCTCCGTTGCTAAATATGGTGATGAGTTTGTGAACTTGAGTGATGCAGATGCAATCGCTTTTGTTGATGATTGGTCAGCATCAAGCAATGCGCCTGAAAGGGCGTTGTCGATGGGGATTAAAAAACTAACGGTTCTGGCCTATTGGGCTATTCCCAATACATGGGGGCCGCTTGGTTATGATGGTCCCGTTTCTGAAAAGTGGGGAGTTTCTTCGCTGGGGAATACTCCAGAGCCAACAGTATAAAGAGTGGGTGTAACGAATGTCGACACAAAAGAACGTTTTAAATATTAAAACTGCAGCAGATATTCAGGCTTCTAACCTTAATATCGAGGCGGATGTTGTTGTAATTGGCTCTGGCGCAGGTGGAGCTATTAACGCGTATGAACTTGCGAAACAAGGTAAGAAAGTTGTTGTTCTAGAAGCGGGGCCTTATGTTCCTTCTACAAAGTTTGCTGAAATGCTGGCTGTAGCAATGGGCGCGATGTATCAGGATGAAGGCGGACAGGCTAATACACACGGGGATATTACCGTTCTGCAAGGTGCATGTGTGGGTGGTTCCACGGTAGTAAATGCTGCTTTATGTTTTAGAACACCTAATTATTATTTGGACCTTTGGAAAAAAGAGTTTGGACTCAAAAACCTAACACCTGAACTGATGTCTGGTTACTTTGATAAAGTCGAAAAGAACTTAAGTATCACACCCAATGCGAAACATGAAACCAGTGTCGGGGCAGACCTTATTTCTGGTGGATTGAAAAAACTAGGTATTGAAGAGGGTATAGCTAAGCGAAATATTCGTGATTGTGTAATGAGTGGTTTTTGTTTTGCAGGCTGTAAGACTGACCGTAAACAATCAATGCTAGTGACTTACCTTCCGTGGGCATGTAATCACGGTGCTGAAATTTATGCTGATACACGTGTTACAAAAATCAATACCCAGAATAGTCAAGCGAGTGGTGTTGAAGCGGTAGTCATTGACCCGGAAACTAAAGAAGTCAAAAGTAATGTTACGGTCAAGGCACCGATAGTTGTCTTAGCTGCAGGACCAATTCAAAGTCCAATTATTCTCCAGCAATCAGACATTGCTAACTCGAGTGGCCAGGTTGGTAAAAACTTTGCCTGCCATCCAAGTTTATCTATTACCGCAATGTTTGATGAAGCGGTTGATGATTTCCATGGCGCGACTCACTCTTTATATGTGGATACGCATACCTTGCCTGAAGAGGGTGGTTATATTCTTCTGAACGCTGTTCAGGAACCGGTTGAGGCTAGTTTCCAATCGGAGCCGGGTACGGGTAAGCCCTATGTTGCTTATATGGAGAAGTACCGTAATAGCATTCGTTTAATTACTTTAATTCATGACAAAAATGTTGGTGAAGTTAAGTTAGAAGAGGGTGTAAAAAAGATCATCTATGAAGTGGATGATCAAGACTTTGAGGCCATGAAAAAAGGGCTTAAATATAACGCAGAAATTTTGTTTGCGTCAGGTGCAAAGTATCTTTACCTGCCGACTTCGAATAAAACAATCATTAACAGTGTTGATGAGATTGATAGCGTTATTGATCAACTTAAAAATGAACCAGCGCGCTACCGTTATACTTCTTTCCATCCTCAGGGAACGTGCCGAATGGGGGCTGATCCACTTAAGTCAGTGGTTAACCCTTACGGTGAAACCCACGATGTGAAGAAACTGTATATTGCGGACGCGAGTTTGTTACCAACATCTATTGGGTATAACCCGTCTGAAACCGTTTATGCGTTATCTAGCTATATAGCTGATCAGATCATTAAAGCAAACTTCAGTTAACTGTGGTAATGAATATGAATTTTTCTGACATTAATAATGAGAGTTGTAGCTTTCAGCCGGGTTCCTCATTAAGCGGTGAGTCAGTGCAGGTTATCGAGCCTGCCACGGGTGGTAGTTTAGGTTTTTGTAACCAAGCGACGCCAGAAGAGCTTGAAACACTTGTTGACTCAACTAAGGCAGCACAACAAGGGTGGGCAGAAACTGGGTTTGATATTCGGGCTCAAATTCTTCGCCGTTTTGGTGCTTTATTAGAGAAAAACGCTGAAGTAATTAACCGCTGGAATATCCGTGAATGTGGATCTATTGAAGGTAAAGCCCAGTGGGAACTACAAGCGTGTATTGACCAAGCCTACATGTGTTCAGCTTTGCCGCTAAATGCATCGGGCGAGATCTTTCCATCAAACATTCCAGAACGGGAGAATCACTGTATTCGTGTTCCTTTAGGACTCATAGGTGTTATTTCTCCATGGAATTTCCCATTGCTGCTTAGTTTACGTGCAGTATTGCCTGCATTGGCAATGGGTAATAGCGTGATCATTAAACCAGACCTTAACAGTGTAGTAACTGGTGGATATATCATTACCAGTCTTTTGGAAGAGGCTGGTTTACCAAAAGGTGTTTGCACACTTGCACTGGGAGGAATTAAAACAGGGCAGCGACTTGTTGAGCACCCCAAGGTAGATATGATCGCCTTTACTGGTTCTACTGCAGCAGGCCGTGAAATTGCTCAAGTCTGTGGGCGTGAATTTAAAAAGTCAGCATTAGAGTTGGGCGGTAATAATGCATTTGTAGTGTTAGATGATGCGGATATTACGGGTGCATCCTCTTGTGCTGCGTGGGGAACTTTCTTGCATCAAGGCCAGATCTGTATGCAATCAGGTCGTCATATAGTGCAGGAGTCCATTGCTGACGCTTATATTGATGCATTACGCGAACGGGCTACAGATTTAGCCATTGGTGATCCTAATAAGGAGCAAGTTCATTTAGGTCCAATGATCAATGAGTCTCAGGCAGCTCGGGTTATCTCGCTGATTAATGAGTCAGTAGCAATGGGTGCTAAGGTTGAGTGTGGTGGTAAGCGGGAGGGTGTTTTTATACAGCCCACGATTCTTAGCAAGGTCACACCAGACATGCCTATATTCAAAGAGGAGATATTTGGCCCGGTTGCACCTGTAATGACGTTTGTCACTGATGATGAAGCAATTGCTATCGCTAACGATACCCAATATGGCTTAGCTGCCTCAATTCAAAGTGCTGATATGGTTCGCGCAAAAGTTATAGCGAATAAGATCGACGCTGGAATGGTCCATATTAATGATCAAACCGTTAATAATGAATATCAGGTTCCGTTTGGTGGTATGAAAGCATCCGGTAATAGTGGGCGGTTTGGTGGTCCTGCAAATATGGAAGAATTTACCGAACGTAAATGGATTAGTTTGAGGAGTGAACCGCTTATTTATCCCTTCTAATTAAGTGTTTTCATGTAGTGAGTTTTGCCTCACCGTTGTGGGGCTTTTTTTTGAAATAGGGCGTTAACTTATAAATAGAAGTCTTTTATACCGAACAACCCCTCTATAAACCTTCTGGATTATTAAGCTGCACGCAATTTTGCAGGAACTGTACAGCATTTGCGGTAACTGTATATTGATCAGCAGTTTGCTCTGGGATGATATTTCTGTTCTTCCATAAAAAATAATAACCAGAGAATAGAAATGAAAAAATTCAAAACTCTTTCACTAGCGATGGCGGTTACCAGCTCTTTTGGACTTCTATCTCAAGCCAATGCACTAGAACTTGGTGAGTTCAAGGGAACAACTTTCAGTGTGGGTGGCTATGTTAAAGCAGAAGGCATTTTTAACGATGCAGATTCTGGTGCTGACAACTTTGAAGGTAATGCACACCAATCACGTATCAACTTCAAAGCATCTAAAAATGTTGACGGCCATAAGGTTACAGGCTTTGTGGAAGGTGACTTCTACGGTGGCGATAACCGTACGGATTATCGTTTACGTCATGCTTATGTAAAGGTTGATAACCTTACCGTAGGCCAAACGTGGACAGGTCAGTTTCTAGCCATGGCTCCTTTTGATGCTCAGCATCTGGATTTTTGGAATGCAGCAAGAGGAACTGCTGCAGGTAATGGTGGTGTTGTACGTCCAGATGTGGTGTTGCACTATCAAATGGGTAACATAAGATTCTCTTTGCAAGAGCCTATTAATGAAGATGCTAACTACCCAGATTTTGTGATTAATTACACAAAACGATTTGAAGGTGGTCATGCAGTCAGTACGTCTATTGCCGGTCGTGACATTGCTAAGAGTAATACGACAAACAACAGCGAAGATTCTGAGTTCGGTGCGGCGTTGTTGTTAGCAGGTAAATATAATATTGGTTCAACTACGTTACATGCGAGTGGTTATACCGGTGAAGGTCAAGGTGTTTACGCAGGCTTCGGTTATGCGGGTGCTTGGCATCCGACATTGAGACCATCAGTTGATGCTAACAGCAGTGGTGAACTGATTAAAACAACAGGTATAGTTACTGCTATTTCTCACAAGTTTTCTAAAGATCTACGTGGTGTAGTGCGCTACTCTCAAATTGAAGCGGATGAGACTACAACCGGCACTGACGATACATTAGAGATGGCTCATGTGAATTTGGTTTACAGCTACATGCCAGGTGTTGATTTTGGTATCGAATGGCGTGACCAGAACTTTGCTACTCACCCAACCCGTCCTGCGGGTCAGCAAGTAGAGCTTATGGCAATGTATAAGTTTTAACTGCTAAAAATGAGAGAAGCAGCCTTCCTCCCCCTTCAGTGGCTGTTTCTCTTTTCCTTGTTGCAAATTTGAAAACTTTTTTCTGAAAGACCTACTGTGTTATATTTGAAAAACTGAAGAGCGATTAATAATTATTAATACACCAATATAATAAAAAGAGGTGTTAAATGTTCCCTAATATGTCTCTTGTTCGAAGTGATTTTGAACAAGGAAATCATGACCTAGCTCGGATGCTAGATGCACCTATTTATGACTCATGGCAAAGGTGTTACGCCAATAACTTACCCATGGCCGGTCATATCGATTACGGCTTTCTGTCCAAAGATCAATTTCAGGACCTTTTCCTTTTTCATAAGCTTTTAATTGATAGTGCTCGTAAACATCTTGATTCTCTATACAGCTCTCTAGGAGGAGCCGGGTGGTCGGTTTTACTAACCGATAAAGACTGCCATGTACTTGATGTCCGCCGCTCAAAGAATGTTTGTGAGCCTAAAATTATGGAAGCTTTTCGGCAGGGCGCGGTGCTAACAGAAGAATTGATAGGCACCTCGGCAATGTCCTGTGCTCTACTATCAAAACGGTTCGTGGGTGTTTATGGCTCTGAGCACTATAAAACGGCGCATAATAATTTCCACTGCGCGGCTATTCCTATCTATGATCCAACCGGTGAAGTGTGTGCCACTGTTGATATAACAAATGAAGTTGATAACCGAGATCCTGCTGCTTTTTATCTCTTAGAAGCGTGTGCTCGCAGTATACAATTTGAATTGATCATGTCTTTGTCTGATGCCATTGTTATTGAATTACAAGCAGGTCTTGGGCAATTCGATTCTCACGATATCGTTCTCGCATTTTCCTACGAACAAGTTGTGATTGGAGCTAACTGGACAGCGCAGCGTTGTTTTGACCTGGATCTTACGCATAAAATTACGCATTTTCATGACCTTTTTGATCAACCTTTCTCTAATTTATTTGATCAAGGCCTTTTGAAGGACAATGCTTTTACCCTGAATCTAACCGGAGGGGTCTCGTTACTGGCTAAGGTATTGAGTGTTCCACAAAGTGAAAAATGCAGATTGCTTAAGCATCAAAATGTGAGGCCTGCGGCACTGGCTCCAGCAAAAACTGAGTTGGAAAACCAGCCATATTTTGGTGATGCAAAAATTGATTCAGTGCTCGAACATAGCTTAAAGGCGATTACACGTTTGCCCATTCTTATCTTGGGTGAGTCGGGGGTGGGTAAAGAGGTTGTCGCTGAATATATCCACGGCAATAGTCCTGCTCATAGCGGCAAGTTGATTTCTGTTAATTGCGCAGCCATCCCTGAGTCTCTTATCGAAAGTGAGCTATTTGGCTATGAGGCCGGTAGCTTCACGGGTGCCAGTAAAAATGGAAAGATAGGAAAAATCCAACAAGCTGACGGTGGCACGCTGTTTCTTGATGAAATTGGTGATATGCCGATTGCAATGCAAACTCGATTATTACGGGTGCTTGAAACTAGGCAGGTAGCAAAAATAGGTGGGGCCGGGTCGGAATCTGTTAACTTCCAGTTGATCTGTGCAACACATAAAAACTTGAGTGAAGCCATTGAAGTAGGAGAGTTCAGACAAGATCTATTTTATAGAATCAGTGGATATGAGCTTGAGATTCCTCCTTTAAGATCCCGTGCTGATATTGGCGGTTTAGCCAACAGAATCTTAAACGAAGAAACAAATGGCGAGCGTTCATTTGCTGACAATACCTTTAAATTTATTGTTAAACATACATGGCCCGGTAATGTTAGAGAGCTACGTAATGCGATAGTTTATGCCGATACATTAGCTGATATAGGCCAGCCAATAGAGCCTACGGATTTACCTGCATCGGTTTACAATCCTACAGTTAATTTAACGCAGATAGAAACAGAGAATGAACAGCGAACCATGAGATCACTCTGTGACAATAAAATTTTAGAGTCTGTAGCGCATTTTGATGGCAACCTTACCCAAGCCGCGAAGTCTTTAGGTATTGCAAGATCAACGATCTATCGCAAAATAAATAAACTTAGATCTAAATAGCCAACATAAATTGAATACACAAGGATGTGTACCAGCCAGTGAGAATTTAAAAAGTTAAGCCTGAGCTACTATAGTCAAATGTGTTTCTTGCACAACTTACATGCGTAAATTGTTATAACGGCCTCTCAGTATTGAAGAGGCTATTTCGTTATCATTTTTTTCCTCTCTAGTCTTAGACCTTTTGGCACATTTCTTTTAAGGCTTTATCGGCTCGTTTAGCCAGCGATCTACGGATTTGGTAAATTTACTTGGCACGGGACTATGGACCTTTACCAAAAAATTCAGTGAATATGTCAGTTGTACACCACACTCTTTTATCACTTCGTTACGTGTAGAAA
>TARA_R110002050_G_scaffold34940_3_pt1 | contig 13635 bp, 18 predicted proteins | sample TARA_R110002050 | Tara Oceans TARA_R110002050 (sample SAMEA4396988) | marine metagenome | biome: Polar Biome; feature: [DCM] deep chlorophyll maximum layer (ENVO:01000326); material: water (ENVO:00002006), including particulate matter (ENVO:01000060) such as... | depth 25 m
TGCACAGTATATAAGACCAAAAAAAGAGTTTAAAGTAAAGCTAAATGATGCCGATAAAGAGTTTGTATTTGATGAAACCCAGGCAGATTTAAATAAGTTCGACCGATTGATTGATGAGGTAGAGCCAGGTAATTTGAGGTTACCTGTATTAATTAAAAAATACATTAAGCAAAACGCAAGGGTAGTTGCTTTTAATGTGGATCCTCTATTCAATAACTCAGTTGATGGTTTAATGTATATAAAGATTGAAGATTTACCTGAAAGCACGGTTAAACCGGTAATGGAAGAATTTCAGGCGGAATTGGAGCGCAGACTTCAGGAAGCCCAAAATTCTGAAAAGGAGTAATTTAGTCTATACCGACTATACGACTTCTACGTTCAAAAAGTACATTATCGATCCATTGTCCATTTAATTTTCCAACACGTTCGCGTTTACCTATTAATCTAAAACCTACCGCTTCATGCGCTTTAATACTGCCATGGTTGGATGGAAATACTCCAGATTGTAATGTCCAAATACCTTCTTGCTCACTGGCGTCTATTAAATATTTCAATAATAATTTGCCAATACCTTTACCTCTACTAGCTTTTGAAATATAGACACTGACCTCTGCAACCCCTCCATATACACATCTACTAGAAACAGGTGAAAGCGCCACCCATCCTAATATAGTATCAGAGAGTTCCGCTACAAACCTGCAAGAGGTCATATGAGCTTTGTCCCAAGATTCAAAAGTGGGTACGGTAGTTTCAAAAGTTGCGATACCGGTTGCGATACCTTCTTTGTAAATGTCTGCTACAGAGTTCCAATCTGTTTCCGACATTTTTCTTATAGTTACCTTCTTCATAGTTTCGTTAATTAACAGCAGCCACTACCTGGAGCGCATGAAGATTCTATAACTTCTGTAGTTTCAGGTATACCACAAATTTCTTTAGCCTTACAATCTGTCTTTTCAACACCTAAATGAAGAAGTAGGCTGTTATCCTTTATTTGATAGGATAAAACAAATAGCTGAGCAGTATGAAAAAGGGCGTTGCTATATTCGAATTTTACTTCAACATCTTTTTCCATCAGTTTTATTTTATCCACCTTATTTAAAATGGCCAATGCTTTAAAGGCAGACATGTAATCTCTTTTTCCAATCTCTTCCGGACTTTCCCATAGCTGAATAATCGTTTCTTTCCAGAAATCGGTACCTGCACCACAATCAACAGAATCAATTGTAATATTTTTTACCTCTGTAATATGATAATTCGCACCTACCAATAAACCAGGTGCATATTCAAATACTAAACTTTTATCTGTGTTTTCCTTTAATAAGGCTAGAAATTCATTCGTTTTCATGTTTTGAAATTTTAATTAACAACAATTGCTTTTTGTGGTGTTGAAGAAGGTATTAAGAAGGGTTTGTACCTCTGTCCATTTTGGTAGGTTAATGCAATAACAAACCTTCTTACCTTCAATTTCACCTTTAATCAAGTCGATAGTTTTAAGTTCTTTTAGATGTTGTGAAATAGTAGGTTGGGCCAGTCCAATTTCATCAACAATATCATTGCAAATACAAGATTCTTGTTGACTTATATATTGTAAAATGGCAATACGAGCAGGATTAGACAACACCTTAAAGATAACTGCCAATTCGTTTTGCTCTATATTGAATATTTGTGTTTTGGTAGCGCCCATAATATATTTATATATTGCAATATTACGATAATAAAAAATATAAAAAAAGTCAGAAGCTAATTTTTTCTGACCTTTAATGTTTTAGAACCAAGGTTTTTTACCCACTTGGTAGGTATTATAAAATTCTTCATCTGATTTTGTTAAATAGATGATTCCTTCTATTAGACCAACTATTCCCATTGCAGAAGCTCCAATACCGCAGGTGAAAAATCCAATTACCAAAGTTATAACCAACATGATTATTCCTTCTTTTTGATATCCTAAAATAAATTTGTGAATTCCTAAACTTCCTAAAATAATTGCTAAAATACCCGCAAGCATTTTTTTATTTTCTCCCCCGTTTCCACTAAACGCTTCTTTGGCACCAGCTGTGAATTCATTTGCCGCCTTTTTAGCACTCTCGCTAAATTCTTTTGCCGATTCTTTTGCGTCTTCTGAGAATTCTTTTGCAGATTCTTTAGCATTTTCAAAAGCATCTTCGGCTTTATCCCCTAAGTCCTTTGCAGTTTCTTTTGCTTTGTCAAAGGCATCTTCTGCCTTGTCTCCTAAATCTTTTTTCTCGTCTGACATTTTTGTTGTTGTTTGGTGGTTATTAGTAATTATAAATGTAGCAAATATTTGAACATCATAAAAATGCTTTATCAATAGGTTCCCAAAGTTCAATTTTATTACCGTCAGGATCTATTATCCAACCAAATTTTCCATACTCAAATTCCTGAATTTCACCGACTATCGTAACACCTTCTTCTTTTAAAATCTGTAGTAATTCCACTAAATTCTCGACCCTAAAATTCATCATAAAACGTGATGTACTAGGCTCAAAATAGGTTGTGTCTTCCTTCATCGGACTCCATTGTGTAGAGCAGTCATTACCCTCTTTGTCTTTCCACCAAAAGGTACTCCCATATTGGTCCGTATTTAGGCCTAAATGCTTATTGTACCAATTCTTTATCTTGTTGGGGTCTTTTGTTTTATAAAAGAAGCCTCCTATTCCTGTAACTCTTTTTTTCATGATTACGCTATTTTATAAGTTTCGAAGTATGTTATTTCTTTATATTTTTCTCATACAATGTAATCCATTCCTTAGTTGTCATCTTAGTACATAACTCTGCAATTAATTTATAAGGTATATCATCAAGATTTTTAAATCGAATACAACTTTTACCCATGTTTAGTTTTAGTTTACAATACTTCGGATATTCTGTAATGAACCAGTCTAATAAATTAGTGTCGGCATAAATGCCAGAATGGTATAAAGCGATAAAATTCTTTTGTGAAGCCAAGTTGATAAATGGTAGGGGTAATTCTGGATTTACATGATACCCTGGCGGATATACTGAATGTGGTACAACATATCCCAGCATACCATGGCTTAGCTGCTCTTCAAACCCCTGTGGTAAATTTCGTAAAATAACGGCGCGTATTTTTTCAATAACTTCTCGACGTTCTTGAGGAAGTTGGTCAATATAGTCGATAAGTGAATTGGCCGCATATTTCATTTAAGCTATAAATTTTGCTTTAATTTTATCCACTATAGTTTGGGCTAACTTTATTTTACTTTCAACCGTCCAGCCTGCTACGTGTGGAGAAAGTATTACCTGGTCAGACTTTATTAAATATTGAAATGCATCTGGTAAATTATTGTCTGAAAACATATTCTCGAAAGAAGCTTTTTCATATTCTAATACATCTAACCCTGCACCTAAAACTTTCCCAGATTTCAAGGCTTCCACTAAATCTGAGGTTATAATACATTTTCCTCTAGCGGTATTTATAATCCAAATAGATTTTTCAAATTTGTTTAGGAATTCGGAGTGAATCATACCTACCGTCTCTTCACTTTGAGGTACATGTAGACTTACCACATCAACACGGTTTTGAAATTCCATAATACCAACTTGACGCGCATACTCATCTTCTACACCACCTTTTATGTCATAACAAATTACCTCTTCAACATCAAAACCTATTAGTTTTTTCGCAAAGGCTTTGCCCATATTGCCATAGCCAATAATACCAACTACTTTTCCTTCTAATTCTAAACCTCTATTACCTTCGCGGTCCCATTTGCCATTTCTAACTTCACGGTCTGCTGTATTTAACTTATTAAATAGAGATAACAGCATACCCATGGCATGCTCACCTACTGCATTTCGATTACCTTCTGGCGCTGCAGCTAGAAATATATCGAGCGATTTTGCGTATTTTGTGTCAATATTTTCAAGTCCAGCACCTAATCGACCAATAAATTTAAGGTTCTTCGCCTTGTCTAAAAATTGAGAGTCTATAGTAAATCGACTACGAATAATTAAACCATCGTACTGATCAATTTTATTCTCGATTTCTTTTTTAGAGGAGGTGTAATCTTCATCATTCTGAAAACCTAATTCAGAAAATTGTTCAATAATTAATGGGTGGTTAATATCTACATGTAATACTTTCATTTATTAGGGGATTTTATTTTTGAATAAAAGGTTTGCGTTAATTCAGTTTCAACTTTTCCTGTATGGTTTGTAGTTAATTTTTCAAATAATAATACCTGAATGTCTTCATTGTTTTTTGTAATTGGGCAATGCTCAACTCCTATTGGTACTATAATTATTTCATCTTCGTTCATGACTTCGATGCGGTTTCTAAATGGCATATGCAAAGTGCCTTTTATAATATGAAATAGTTCATCTTCATTTTTATGGGCATGCCATACGAATTCACCTTTTAACTTTGCGACCTATGGTAATAATCGCGATATGGATTGTCTCTAGAACTTCTAGATTGTTTAAACCATTCATGTTCATCACTACTATGGTTTACAACAACATCCATTATAAGTTTTAAATCGCGCTCGTGCATTTTTCTTAGCATTTGGTCAAAATCTGCCATGGTGCCGAAATCAGATATGATTCCTCTATAATCACTAACATCGTAACCATTGTCATCATTAGGAGAACTGTAAATTGGATTTAACCATATCGATGTCACCCCCAAGCTTTTTATATAATCTAATTTTTCGATGATGCCTTTTAGATCTCCTACTCCATCTCCATCAATATTCTTAAAACTTCTTGGATATATTTGATACACGATAGCTTCTTTCCACCATACTTTATCCGTTGGTATTTCTGTAGATTTTTCTTTACAACCAAGGACTAAAAGAAGTGTAAGTAGCGTAGCTTCACCAATATTTTTGATGTTTAATCGCATTTCGATTTGCTTTTTTTTGTTTAATTAAGATACACAAAGTAGTACTATTCTAAAACGAGAATGAGCCGTTATTAAATACCCAAAATAAGCTTGGCAATAGAGAAGTAAATTAAAATACCGAAAATATCATTACTCGTGGTAATAAATGGTCCGGTCGCTATTGCTGGGTCAATACCTCGTTTGTCTAAAAACAACGGTACGAAAGTACCTATAAAGCCTGCTACTACTATAACGGCAATAAGAGAAATGGAAATTGCCAAAGATGTTAGGAAGTCACCTTTCCATATCCAAGTAAAAACCAATAACAAACAAGAAAGTATAAATCCGTTCAAAAGAGCTAAGAGCATTTCTTTGATCAAGCGACTGCTTATGCTTCCTTTTATATCGTCATTAGCTAAACCCTGTACAATAATAGCACTTGATTGAACCCCAACGTTCCCCGCCATTGCCGCAATAAGTGGTGTAAATAAAAAAAGCACGGTGTATTCTCTGAACATTTCTTCGAATCCGCCCATGATTACGGCGGCAGCGGCACCACCAAAAAGGCCCAGAATTAACCATGGTAAGCGTGCACGGGTCAATTCCCAAATATTTGCATCTGCTTCGACTCCTTGTGAAATACCTGCCGCCATTTGGTAATCGCGCTCGGCTTCCTCTTTTATAACATCTATAATATCATCAATGGTAATACGACCTACCAACCTACCAATTTCATCTATTACAGGTATAGCTTCCAAATCATATTTACTCATAATTCTTGCAACCTCTTCTGGGTCTTCATTTACATTTACAGAATCAACGTTGGGAATAAAAACATCTTTTATGTGTGTTTTGGTAGAGGTGGTCAATAAATCTTTTAACGATAAACGTCCTTTAAGTTTGTCCTCATCATCTACGACATAAATAGAATGAACCCGAGTTACGTTTTCTGCTTGCGCCCGCATTTCTTTAACACAGGTTAGAACGTTCCAATTTTCGTTAACCTTTACAAGCTCTTTTGCCATAAGACCACCTGCAGAATTTTCTGCATAACGTAAAAGGTCTACAATATCTTTGGCGTGTTCACGATCTTCAATTTTAGAGATAACATCTTGTACTTGCTCTTTGGGGAGTTCGCCAATTATATCAGCAGCATCATCAGTATCAAGCGCTTCTAATTCACTAGCAATTTCTTTTGAAGAAAGGTTGCCTAAAATTGCTTCGCGAATATCTTCATCTAATTCAGTAAGAATATCAGAGGTTTTATCGCTATCTAATAATTTAATTAGGTAGGTAGCCTCATCATCATTAAGTTCATTGATGATCTCTGCAATATCAGCATAATGTATATCTGCAAGCATAGCATTGAGCCCAGCATTATTTTGGTTTTCAATTAGCTGTTCTATTTCAGTAACAAGTTCTTCTGTTAGTTTAAAGGGTATCATCTGCTATTTTCTTCGTCAATGCAATAAAATCTTGAACGGCCAGTTGCTCGGGCCTTAGATCAAATATAGTATCTTCTTTGAGATTATCAGATAGAGTAAATGTTTTTAAACTATTGCGTAAGGTCTTTCTACGCTGATTAAATGCGGTTTTTACTACTCTATAAAATAGTTGTTCGTCGCAAGAAAGTTGAAAATCTTTTTTTCTTGTAAGGCGTAACACACCCGATTGTACTTTTGGTGGTGGGTCGAATACATCTGGTTGTACCGTAAAAAGATATTCGGCATCATAAAATGCTTGAACCAAAACAGATAAAATGCCATATGCCTTATTGCCTTCTTTTGAACAAATTCGCTGTGCAACTTCTTTTTGAAACATGCCAGAGAATTCGGGAATTTGATCTCTTAATTCTAGCATTTTAAAAACAATTTGAGTAGAGATATTATATGGGAAGTTACCTGTTATACCAAATTGCTCTGTGCCAAATAAGGATTGAATATCAAAAGTTAAGAAATCGGCTTCGATAACCTTAAAAGAACCATCACCTTCAAATGCCTTCGGATACTCTAATGGAAAGGTCTCATTTAGATATTCAATAGACTCGGTATCTAAATCCATGGCTATTAAATTGCTGTTTCGTAGAAGTAGGTATTTGGTTAAAACCCCTGTACCAGGACCTATTTCTATAACATTATGATATTCTTTTTGTAAAAGGGTATCGGCAATTTGTTTGGCGATATCTTCATCTTTTAAAAAATGCTGGCCTAAGTATTTCTTGGCTTTTACGGGTCCTTTTTCGTGATGCTTTTTATGAGCATACTTATCGCCTTTATTCTTTTTCCTTTTCGTTCCCATAATTTGTTCTTAAACCAAGCTTATTTCGCAATATACACCCAGGCATTTTTACCAGATGCCAATTGTATTTGAATTCTTTCGTAGGCCTCACCTTCATAAATATCTGCTTTTCGTAATTCTTGATGGGATAGCGTATAGACTTGCCCTTTAATACCATCTTCTTTTTTTCCGGTGTGATGTAAAGTCGGATATAGGTCTGCTATTTTTTTGTCCGAAAGAATGTACTGTGGTAATTCATCTTCAAAACCAGTTAAGGGTCTTGAGAAAACCCCTAATTGTACCTCCCGTTCCTGTAAAGTACCATAAGTAAACAAGTAATGTGTGGCGGTAGCGCGCTGCACGAAATATTCATCTATAACCTCTAATTCAGTTTTAAAGGAGACTAATTTGCCTGCGAAATTACGTTGAATACTTTCTATTAATTTAGGAGCATCTTCCTCATAATATCGTTCTAAAGTAGCTTTATCCTTTACAGAATATTGTACCGAATAGGTAAAACCGCCCATGTCTTCTTCAATCAAGACTTTTGTGAATTTTGCACTTAGAAATTTACCTGTAGATAGTACTTCTGGGATATGAATTTCTTTCATCCAATTTACCCAAGTTTCATGGCTGGTTTCTTCGATATTAGTGGTTACGTTATAGATATACATATGTTAAATTCAGGTTCTTCCTTAAAATCAAATGTCAGATACAAAATTAACTGAACGGTATCTTAAATATAATTGTGAGGATGCTTTTAATTAATTGAGTCGCCTCTTAAAATTCTAAAGTTCTTTCGTGCTTGTGGAAAATAATAACTGTCTTGATAATTGTAAATTATTTTTTCATATTGTTCTTTAGCTTTTGCTGTGTCTTTGTAAACTTTTCTGTAAAGCTCGCCCAAAGCATAATATGCATCATCTGCCAATATGCCATTACCATAAAAAGTGATTATTTTTTGATAGTTTAATTGAGCTTCGTCATATTTTTTTTGTGATTCGAACAACTCGGCCTGTTTAAATAAGGCTTCGTCTTCAATTTTTTCACCTTTATGGTTTTCAAGAATATCGTTCAAGGCATTTATAGCATCATCGGTTTTATTTTGATAGGATAGAAAATCTGCTCGGGCATACTTTTTTAAAGCCGTTTGTGTAGAATCTTCTATGGAATTATCTGAAATCAACAAGCTCAATTGCATGGCATCATTGGCAATTAATTGTGAAGTTGAACTTCTTAAAACCTTTAACTGGGTCAAGGCCCAATCAAAATCTCCCTTATAAAAACTTGTTTGGGCAACTTTAAAGCGGGCATCTTGCCCTAGAACATCATTCTTTAATTTTTGTTGTATCTGTGAAAAATAAATAAGTGCTTCGTTGAATTTTTTATCATAGACCAATATATCACCTAAAGCCAATTTTAGATACGCAGTTCCCCGGTCACTTAAAGGAAGTTCAAGACTATTTTTTAAAAGCTTTTCTGCTGGTTGTGGTTCATTTTTTTTAAACGTGAGAAAATTTGCGTAGGCTACTTGAAGTTGTAGTGTTTGTGCCTTATAACCGTAGTTATCTATAAGTTGGTCATATCTCTTTTTAATTGTATCTAATTGACCTTGAGAGGCATTTATTAACTCAATATCGATTAGGTTTAATTCTGCATCTAATTTGGTAATCTCATTGTTGGTATTGTCGATTATATAGCTATAGATATCTTTAGCGACTTCGTAATCTTCAGCTTCTAAAGCATTACTGCCTAAATTTTCTAAACGTACTGTAGAACTACCGTCTATTCGTTTAAATATGGCTCTTTCTTGCCTGAAGGCACTATTATATTGATTTTGTTGAGTAAAAAGCCAGCTAAGTAATTCGTTCCAAATGATATCAGGGTATTTCTGAGCTCGTTCAAGTAGTACCTTCTTTAATAGCATATTATTTGTATCCTCGGGATTTTCTGTAACGAAATCATCGATACTCCTTAAAATATTCGATTTTGAAGTTTTACCATCTATAACCAAATTCAAATACGCATTGTACATGGCTTCAACATTACCTTGCTCCCCATAAATACGTGCTAATTGAAAGTTGAAATCTAATGCTGGGTTAAGCTGCATGGATTTTTCAAAAGCGCTAATCGCCATATCTAATAGACTATACTTTTGAAACTGAAGACCGATGGCATAACCGTAATTCGGATTTTTAGGAATAATTTCTATGGCTTGAGTATAATAGGTTTGTGCCATTTCTGGTTGCTCTTGGAGGGCGTGATTGTATCCTAAATCTACCAATAAAGTAGGGTAGGGGTTTCGTTCTTTTAAACGTTTTTTAAGAAATTCACCTGCGTCTTCGTAACGCGATAATTGTTGGTAGCAGGAGACTAGATCTTGTGCATATTCTGTTCGTCGCGGATTTTTCTCTACTAATTTCTCGTAGAAAACCACCGCCTTTTCAAAATCACCGTCAGCGAAATATTGCTTTGCCAAAAAATCTTCTTGAGCCCAAGCAAAAGTGGTCAGTGACATATACGAAATAAGGAAAATTAAAAAACGCATATTCAAAGATACGTAGAATGCTATAAGATGGTGTAAAGTTGACAGGAACAACACATGTGAAAAAAATAATTATTTCGAAGAGAGTTGATTATGAGAGCCATCACAATTTGGCATTCGTTTGGAAAGTCCGCATATACAATCGTTTAATCCCTTGCCATTAAAAATTCGTTTTGTGTTTTTATCTATTCTTGATAGTCGTGTTGAGGACTGTTTTGCTTGCGAAAAATGTAATAAATATCCTTTTTGTCGACCAGGAGTAAGATTTTTGAAGGCAGTTTCAAGTTCAGGATTTTCTTTGAATTTTTCTCCTAGTTCTATCGGAAAATCAAAATCAGACACCTTTTTTATTGGTATTTTTCGACCAGATTTTTCATGCTCTACGGCTTCTAGCAGGTAACTTTTGATTGAAGCCTCTAATTTATTTATATCTTCTAAATTTGTAAATCGAATTTGTCGACCGGCCTGTACATTTTCTGTTTGTTGAATCAGTATTTTCTTTGGGTCTTTTAAAAGGGCACCTTTGTAAAATAGAAGGGCGCTGTATTCTTTAAAACCATGCAGTAGTACTATGTTTTTACCTTTGTAGGTATAGCATGGATGCTTCCATTTAAAATCTTCTACCAAGTTACAGTCAAGAATTATCTCTCTAAGCTTTGTTAACTCTTCCTTCCATTGGGTAAGTCCATTAAGATAATCTGTAACTTTTATGTTCATGGCAATCACAATTGCTATTTATATTCTTAAAAAGAACAGGCTGCAAATTTACTTTTTAGTTGCTGTATTTCTAATTGGTGTAAATTTAATGAGATACAATTTTTAAACCAATAATAGAGCCAATAAGCGTGGTAATAAATAGTAGTCTAAGAAATGTGGTAGGTTCTTTGAATACCACGACCCCCATTAATACTGTACCAACAGCGCCAATACCTGTCCACACTGCATATGCGGTGCCTATAGGTAAGGTTTGTGTAGCTTTCACTAAAAGGGCCATGCTAATACATAGTGCAAATAAAAGCCTATATGCCATAGGTACATTTCGTTTTCTGTAGTTTCTTTGGCCTTTCCCAAACAGAAAGCAAAGACAACTTCGAACAGCCCTGCAATAATTAAAATAATCCAATTCATATTTTGGTATTTATTTATTGTAAAAGTGGTGTCTCTTTTTGGCTAAATCGTTGTCATATATATTCATTTTAAAATTGTTAGTTCAAAGAAATTATGAGGCTAATTATGTTGTAAAAACAGGCTGTTAAGACCTTCACCTTTTCTGATCTGAAATTTTTTCTATGCTGCCATTTATTGTACAAGATGATTTGATGGTATTATAAATAGTCCCGAACTTTTCTATATTTTTTTTTAGTAAGTCTATATTTAAGTTCTTGTCTTTGCTATATACCTTTAGTACATAGTTGATCTCGTCCATTCTGGAAGGTTTTTCGAAACGTGTTGCCTTTACTGAAATTTCAGCTGTGGTATATTCAAAATGCATAAGAATGGAGAAACGTTCAACATTTTTAAGAACACATGACGAAAATGAACCTAAAAATAATTCTGCAGGATTTGGTAAACTATCGGCTGTTTCTGGGGTGATTCCAAAATCAATTTTTGATTGTTTTATGACTATTGTAGCATTTGTTTTTGCGGCAGAGTATGCTTTTGTATAGTATTCCATAGTTTAGATATCGTTATAATTTATTAATTGGTAAGTCTCTTAATATACATAACTTAAGATAAACCAATAAAGAAAGGGATATAGTCAATTAACTGCCAATTAGATATCTACTATATTTTGGAAAAAATCTTTTTACAATAAAAGTCACAATTAAGGAAAGGAAAAATACGGTTGAGCCAACCACGAAATATATTACAAATGAATTTGGGGTAAATGAAAAATCTAATCTCATTTTAGTAAGTCTAATAATATAAATAACAATCCCATGAATAAAAAATATACCAAAACTATTGGCAGCTATTATATCAAAAAAACGAAGTTTATAATGTTCAAAACGATTTAAAAAGACCATAAAAAAGAGACATAGGAGGATTTTTTGTACAATCATTAAATCCACCCCACCGTAAATAAAAGGCGATTTCTGATAATTCCCCAACTCGCCAATATATGCCTGATATATTGCGAGTGTAAGTGCGATACTTAAGATATAAAATTCTCTTTTTTTTAATTTAACATAAATAACATCTTTCTTTTCCGAGGATATGATGCCAAATAAATATATAGGTGTAAAGAATAAAACATTCTGAAAAACAGAAAATGCATTTGATTCGATGCCCCTATGCATAAAAATGGAACAAATTAGGAGCAAAATGGTAATTAATATCTGGGCTTTAAAATTAAGTTTTATGAATCTGATAAAAAGAGGTGATAGTAGGAAAATGATTAAAATAAAAGGGATATACCAGTAGCCAATAAAATTTTCATCAACTCCGGTGAGGTAATGACCAAATATTGGAAAGGAAAAAAGTTCATTATAACGGTTTGTAATAGAGCTTGAAGATGAAATGCCTGCAATGGAAATTCTAAGAAGTAAATAGGCTATTGGTAGTGTTGATAAAATTAGGTATGGTAATAAAACGTATTTAGTTTTTTTATTAAAAACTGCCTATATTGAAATTTCGCGTAAAAAATATGATGAAATAAAAAACCAGAAATAAATACAAAAAAAGTCGTTCCTCCTAGAGTCAAGTTATAAATAGCATTACCAAAGACAGAATCATAAGAAAAATCAGCTAGACCTAAACAATGTCCAAAAACGATGAAAATTATTGAAATACCTCTAAAAAAGTTTATTGAGTTTAAATACATTTAATCTAACCTTTGTATGAATTTTATATAGCAACGAGAAAATGAGTTCAGGTTTTTTGTTCAGGAAATTTAAAATAAAGTCATGTCTGGACGATTTACCGAACGGGTTGGTTAATGAGTAAATACTACTAGTATATGAATTCATTTTAAAAACAATCAAGATTTGAACAATATAATACGTACCATGGTTAGCGTTCTTAGTCTCTCAAGTAGGTGGCTAAACAATCATATCAAACCCACAATAAGGTACTAATACATCTGGTATTCTAATACCTTCAGGGGTTTGGTAATTTTCTAAAATACCTGCCAAAACACGAGGTAAGGCCAAAGAGCTACCGTTTAAGGTATGTGCTAATTGATTTTTTCCGTTTTCATCCTTATACCTCAATTTTAATCTATTGGCTTGGTATGTTTCAAAATTTGAAACAGAGCTAATTTCTAGCCAACGGTCTTGAGCAGTAGAAAATACTTCAAAATCAAAAGTTAGAGCGGCCGTAAATCCTAAATCACCACCGCAAAGACGAAGAATACGATATGGTAATTTTAATTCCCTTAAAATATTTTTCACATGTTCTACCATGCCATCTAAAGCTTCATAGGATTTTGTTGGATGCTCGACTCGAACAATTTCAACCTTGTCAAACTGATGTAAACGGTTTAGACCACGTACATGTGCCCCATAACTACCTGCTTCTCTTCTAAAACATGGTGTGTAGCCAGTATATGTGATAGGAAAATCACTTTCATTCACAATGACATCCCTAAAAATATTGGTGACAGGAACTTCTGCCGTAGGTATTAAATACAGGTCGTCTGCGGTAACATGGTACATTTGACCTTCTTTATCAGGTAATTGCCCAGTGCCATAACCAGATAGCTCGTTCACTAAATGGGGAACCTGAATTTCGGTATATCCCGCTTCGGTGTTTTTATCTAAAAAATATGCAATTAAGGCGCGTTGTAAACGGGCTCCTTTTCCTTTGTATACAGGAAAACCAGCTCCAGCGATTTTTACTCCTAATTCAAAATCTATGATGTCATATTTTTTTGCAAGTTCCCAATGTGGTTGGGCTCCTGTATTTAAAGTAGGTATATCACCTTCTTTAAAGATTTCTTCATTGTCCT
>TARA_R110002050_G_scaffold192150_3_pt1 | contig 13585 bp, 7 predicted proteins | sample TARA_R110002050 | Tara Oceans TARA_R110002050 (sample SAMEA4396988) | marine metagenome | biome: Polar Biome; feature: [DCM] deep chlorophyll maximum layer (ENVO:01000326); material: water (ENVO:00002006), including particulate matter (ENVO:01000060) such as... | depth 25 m
GCTAGGTATTGAGCCCCATGCCCGGCCGGTAAAGAACGATGAGCTATTGGAATTCAAGAATGCGTCAGGAAGTATTTGGTATGGCGACCTCAAGTTTAAAGATATCAATGGTGACGGCGCTATTGACGAGAATGACCAAACCTACCTTGGATCGCCAATACCCAAAGTGCAATTGGGCTTAAACAATACATTCACCTATAAAAGTATTGATTTGAATGTGTTTTTCAATGCCAGTATTGGTAATAAAGTATTTAACCAGTTGCGCATGACTGCTGAAAATCCGCGCTCAAGTTATGGCTATTTCAATACGTTAAGCAATTATGCCAAACTTGAATTGATCGATCCGGAAGGATCAGATACTGATCCCTACAACGTTATCGTTACCAATCCAGACACGGATATCCCGGGAGTTCGAAATGACAATACAAACGATAATCTGAGGTTCTCTGACAAATTTATCGAAGACGGGTCTTTTGTGAGATGTAAGAACATTTCATTGGGCTACACCTTTTCCGAAAACCTGCTGAGAAGATTGTCCATCCACGCCTTGCGGGTTTACGCGAACGTCACCAACGCGTTTATCATTACTAACTACTCGGGTATGGACCCGGAAGTCGGATCGTGGGATCCGCTCAACGCGGGGATTGATAATGGTTACTATCCTCAAGCCCGGAGGTTTACCTTTGGTGTAAATATTACATTGTCAAAATAAAAACTTATTGCTATGAAAGTAAAATCAAAAATATTATATCTGACGATTGCTATTGCTTCAGTGTTTGCATCGTGTAGCAAAGATTTTCTTGATCGTCCGCCCTTGTCGGATATCAGTTCGGAGAATTTCTATCAAACCTTTTCTGATTTGAAGTTGGCAACCGGTGCTTTATATGCTGGTGCTCCCTGGGGTGAATGGACTTATACCAGTTATTTGACCATCGGTGATGTGATGAGCGGCAATATGGTACTGGGATATAACGATGATGCTGTTCAGCTCAATACCTTTTCGGTTACCGGACTGAACGGTGCAGTGATTGCCAATTGGAGAGGAATGTACAAGGTCATTGCCCATTGTAATGCCACCATTAACGCGATCAATGAAAAGACACCGGAGTCTGTTCCGGAAGAAGAGAAGAACGCGGCCCTGGCCGAAGCCAGGTTTATCCGTGGATATGCCTATTACAACCTGGCGTTGTTATGGGGCGATGTCCCGATCATTGAAGATAATACCAAGCTGATTGAATCTCCGCTGGTTCCCCGGCATATGGTGAACGATGTATACCGATTTGTTGCCGAAGACCTGACATTTGCGGTTAATCATCTGCCAGTCGCGTTTGGTTCAGCCTGGGAACGCGGAAGAGTTACTACCTGGTCGGCTCAGGGTTTGTTGGCCAAAGTTTGTTTATCGTGGTCGGGCCTGAACCCGCAAAATGGCGGACAACGCGACCAGGAACTTTTAGACATTGCAAAATCATTGGCGGGCAACGTGTGTAAAAACAGCGGACTGGAGCTGATGGAAGACTATGCCGATCTGTTCAAAACAGAGAATAATTATAATGAGGAAGCGTTGTTCGCACTGCGTTGGGACCCTAGCACTTCGGACTGGCTTTCCGGAAATATGTTGCAGTTATATTCTTCCGGTGGTCCTGAAATTGCTGCTGATGGAGATCCGGGGTGGTTTGGTATTCGGCCCACATACGATATGTACCTCCAATACTCAGAGGATGATACCGTCAGGCGGAAAGCAACCTATATGCTTAAGGGCGATTATTATCCCGAGCTAAACGCTGCCGGAGGCGGATTTACCTATTCTGGTGATTCCGGTTTAAAGAAACACATCATTGGTACAAAGAAGGACAATAATGTGCCAATTATGAAAGGTACATCTTCGGCCGAGCATAACGCCCTGCTGCGCCTTGCCGATGTGTATCTGGTGTATGCTGAGGCGATACTTGGCAACAATACCTCGACAGCAGATGGCGATGCGCTAATGTATTTTAATAAAGTTAGAGAAAGAGCAGGCCTTGAACCGGTAAGCTCGATTGATGCCGATATCTTGCTTAAAGAACGAAGGATCGAGCTGGCTGCCGAAAGTCAATATTGGGGCGATTTGGTAAGCCTTTCTTACTACAATCCCTCGAAGGCTATCAGTATTCTGAATGGTGGTGAACGGGTTGTCTTCAGTTATAATGATGGAGTTGCGGAACCGGGTGATCCCTTTGGTGTGATTACGCCGGCAACGGTCAATTCATTTAGAATGCCGATACCTTCAGCTGAATTAACGGCCAACCGCAAATTGCTGGATGCGCCGGTACCTTATTTTTGATTTATTTAAAAAGATACAATTATGAAAAAGATATTATTCAATCGAATTCATTTTTTGGTCCTTTCTTGCTTGCTGCTTGTTGTTATGCAATTAAGCTCTTGTAAAGAGGAGGGTCTGGACGCCGCCCCGGTTATCACAGCCCTGCGTAATTATTCTCCCGCACCTGACGATACATTAGTAACAAATATCGTCCCGGGACAGTGGATTGTAATTCACGGAGCCAATCTAACAGGCGCTGTTGGCATAAGTATTAACGGCATGGCCGCTGATATACTACCAGGAATATTTTCGGACAACACCGCTGTTGTACAAGTTCCGAACTCGGTACCATTTTTCAATGTTGATCCCGACATTTTGAATACGATAGATTACGTGACCACGGCAGGTTCAACAGTTTATCGATTTGATGTCATTCCATTGGCAGCTACCATCACAGGCAATTCGTTGCTTGCACGCAATGTGGTCGGAGATTCGATTTTTGTTTATGGTACGAATTTGTTCTTGGTAGAAAGCATGACCATAGCAGATGTAGAGATAGCGCCGCTAAAAACCGTGAGCGATGGTAGTTCTATCGGATTTGAATTTCCGGTTATTGATGCGCCACAACCTTGGGAAGCAGTGGTTGTAGCGAAATCAGGCACGTATACGTTTACGATTTCTGTTGAACCTAAGATTTTGGCTGTCTCTAATGCAAACCCGGCAGAGGGTGATTCGGTAAAAGTGTATGGTATAAATTTGAATGGCGTTTCCAGCGTTAGTTTTGGCGGTGCCTCTATTACGGATTACACTGAAGATCCTGATGGTTTTTATGTTGCTTTTAAAGCGCCTAACCAGTGGAATTACGCAAGCGGTCCGGTAAGCATTGAGGCTACTTACGGCACGGTAACTACCCCTTATCCGGTTAATACTCAAAATGGGGTTACTGAAGGTCTCTTAGCCAATGTGGAGTGGGGAGACTATTTTAGCTGGGGATGGTGGGGAGATGTTGCCCTTACTGTAAATAATGTTGCAAGTAGTGGTGGTTGGATGACTGTAAGGTCTGATTTTGATGGAACCTTCGGAACAAACAACTCTATGTTTTTGTCTTTTAATACACCTGTATTGGATGCCGGTGGCAGTAAGTACTGTCCATTAGGCGGTAACATTAACCAATGGGTACCCGAAGCGAATATTGACGATCCTGTTGAAAATTGGGCGCTTCAGTTTGAATTAAGTGTGGGTAAACCATGGAATGGAGGTACGCTGTACTTTAAAACCGAGTTTGCTGGCGATAGCTATGTTGCCCGTTATGAACCATGGAAAATTTCTGCTACAAAAACAGTTGATTATGAAACAGACGGTTGGCAAACCGTAACCCTTCCTCTTACTGCATTCAAACAAAAAAACGAAGCCGGAGAGTTAGGATTAGGAAATTCGCTTCCCCGTTTAGATCTTTTGTTAGGGCCTTCTGGTAACACGAAATATGATCTTACCCTTAAAAATTTCAGTAGTGCGCCAACTAAAACAGGCTTTTATGGCGCTATTGATAATATAAGGGTAGTAAAAATCAAATAACATTGTTGATACAGCGCAAATACCAGTTTTATAGTGATCGAATATGACCTACGGGGTTCAATGAAAATTGAATTAGCCCGTAGGTATTAAAAATCAAATTATAATAATATGAAAAACAGATTCTATCATAAAGCATTGTTTTTTCTCAGTACGCTAGTGTTACTGATCTCTTGTAAAGATTCGGAGATAGTAGATCCCGTACTGACAGTTTCCGGGAAGGAAATTACCATTAAGGCAGAAGGCGGGGAGGCAACGATAACCGTTGACTGTAACGACGAGTGGAATGTAAATAATTCAGCCGCCTGGTTACAAGTGGACCAGACTTCCGGTAGTAGCGGCACCACTACTATTGCAATCACAACCACAGTTAACAACACCGGGGCCAGCCGCTCTGTTGTTTTGCATATCAACTCGTCAAACGGCCAGTCCCGACGGGTTAAGGTTGTACAGGGAGCTTTAATATACCCACTCTACAATTTAACGCCCAAAGAACCAGATGCTACCGGTATGAGCAGCAATGCAGTCGAGTTGGCAGCCAAAATTACACTGGGCTGGAACATAGGCAACACCATGGAAGCTCCCAGAGGAGAAACGGGATGGGGCAACCCCGTCATTACAGAGGATTATGTGAAATTTGTAAAAGAGCAAGGGTTTAACGCTATTCGTCTCCCGGTTGCCTGGGATTGGGATTGGGATAGTAGTTTGCATGGGGACGATTACCATATTGCTGATCGCAAAACCGCCCGTATCAATGCAGATTGGATGAACCGGGTAAAAGAAGTGGTGGGCTATTGCGTGGATAATGACATGTACGTTTTGCTCAATATCCATTGGGACGGCGGTTGGCTCGAAAACAATGTTACAGTTGCCAAAAAGGATTCGGTGAATGCCAAACAAAAGGCCTACTGGGAGCAAATTGCCACGGCCATGCGCGACTTTGATGAACACCTGATGTTTGCCAGCGCCAATGAGCCGGAAGTCCATAATGCCGAAGAAATGGCAGTACTTCATTCCTATCACCAAACCTTCATTGATGCTGTTCGTGCCACAGGTGGAAAAAACAGTTACAGGGTGCTGGTGGTACAGGGGCCTGGTACGAGTATTGAAAAGAGCGCTGAACTAATGGATATGCCCACCGATGAAATCGAGGGACGTTTGATGGCCGAGGTGCATTATTACACGCCTTCTCAATTCTGCTTCCTGAATGAAGACGTAGAGTGGGGAAATATGGTCTACTATTGGGGAGAAGGTTATCATTCAGAAATAGAACCTGACCGGAATGCTACCTATGGGGAAGAAGACGCAGTAGACGCATCGATGGCTTTGGCAAAAACGAAATTTGTTGATAAAGGTATCCCGGTAATCCTGGGCGAGTATGGAGCTTACAGGCGTGATAATAACCAACATGTCCCTCAAGATCTGGAAACTCATAACAATGCGGTGGATCATTGGATTGATTATGTGACAAAACAGGCGTTGGCCAATGGTGTGATTCCTTTCTGGTGGGATACCGGCGGCGCTTTGGATCGGGCTAATTTAACGGTGAAGGATCAGCGTACAATTGATGCCCTTATCGCAGGGACTAAGTAATACCAGTGAGTGACAAAGCTTATCTCCCGTCTGCACCCCTCCGACTCCTCATGTGAGGGAGCGGGTGGTGCGGACGGGAAATTTGGAATAATTGTAAGTTTGCGGGCGCTACGGGAATGAAGATACCATTCTTTCAAGACCGGTTTTTATCCTGTAACAGGTGTGCTTACAGTCGACCTGTTACGGGATGAATGATCTTTCGGGCGTAGCAGGCAGGGACGTCCGCGAAAATGTTTACTATTCAAATTAGGTAGAATATAGATCATGATAGTATTTAAAATGAATTTGAAAAATACAATTCTTTTAGCTTGGCTCCTCATTGGCATGAATGTATGGGGGATTGGGATATCTAATCAGTTGCAGGCACAGCAGGTTGCTCAATTGCAAAGTCCGGACAAGTCCATTGCGCTATATGTATCCTTATCAGCTTCGGGTGAAATTCAATACAGTGTACAAAAATCAGGCGTTGATGTCATTCAACTTTCGGCATTAGGCGTGATGATGAAGGAGCACGATTTTACGCAACGCTTGAAATTGGCGACGACATCAGAACCGGAGCGTATTTCAGATAGCTACCAAACCAAGAATGCAAAAAAAAGCAGCATTCTTTACCAAGCCAATCAACTTGTCATTTCTTTTTTGAATGAAAAAGATAAAAAGATGGATGTCATTTTCCAGATATCCAATGACGGAGTGGCCTTCCGGTATTCTTTTCCCTGGGTAAAAAATAATGAAACGATTGTTAAAGAACTTTCCTCATTTACATTTGACAAGGAAGCAAGAGCCTGGCTACAGCCCATGAGTGAAGCAAAAACAGGTTGGAACCAATGCCACCCATCTTATGAAGAGCATTATTTGGAGGACATTCCTGTTGGCACAGATTCACCGCTAAAGTCAGGTTGGGTGTACCCTGCTTTGTTTAACACAAATGATATATGGGTACTGATCACCGAAGCCGCACTTGATGGTACTTTTTGTGGTACAAGATTGGTTAATGACTCTGCTTCCTCTGCCTATTCAATTGGGTTTGCCGATCCGAGAGAAGTGTTTACAGGCGGTGGCTATTTGCCGGTAAACAACAAGCCCTGGCTTACACCGTGGCGCGTTGTTACAATTGGTAGTTTGGAAACAATTGTGGAATCAACCTTGGGTACCGATTTGGCGCCGAAAGCTACTGGTATCGACTTGTCATTTGTTAAACCGGGTAAGGCCTCGTGGAGCTGGATCAACAGCAAAGACGATCTGATCGTTTATGATGAACAAATCAAGTATATTGACTTTGCCGCATCAATGAACTGGCAGTATTGCCTTGTTGATGCCAATTGGGATACTCAGATTGGATACGATAAGATAGCAGAACTATCAACGTATGCAAAACAGAAAAATGTAGGACTACTAGTGTGGTATAACTCTGCAGGTGACTGGAACACGATCACCTATCACCCCAAAGATGTGTTGCTGACCAAAGAAGGGCGGGAAGAAGAATTCAGTCGGTTGCAGGCAATGGGCATCAAAGGCATAAAGATCGATTTCTTCGGTGGTGACGGCCAGAGTATGATCCAATACTACATCGACATTTTAAATGATGCGGCAAAATATGAGCTACTTGTAAATTTTCACGGTGCTACATTGCCAAGAGGCTGGCATAGAACATATCCTCATCTTGTAACAGCCGAAGCAATTTACGGAATGGAGATGGTAACATTTGACCAGGAGGCGGCCGATAAGCAAGCCAACCATTGCGCGATGTTGCCGTTTACAAGAAACGCGTTTGACCCGATGGATTTTACGCCCATGAATCTTACAGGGCTTACGTACTCCAATTGTATCAGAAAAACTACACCAGCCTTTGAATTGGCCCTTTCGGTATTGTTTTTATCCGGAATTCAACATTATGCTCAGGATCCAGAAGGAATGGCGAAAGTTCCCGATGATGTAAAGAGTTTCTTGAAAACCCTTCCTGACTATTGGGACGATGTGGAATTTCTGGATGGTTATCCCGGAAAATACGTGGTTATTGCCAGGCGTAGTGGTGAGCGCTGGTACATTGCCGGTATTAATGGAGAAACTAATGAAAAGGAGGTAAATCTTGACCTTAGCTCATTCAGGAAAAGCAAGGCGACGCTGTTCACGGACGGTACCGATGAGGAACTATTTTCAAAAACAATCCTGAACAAGACAAATAAATGTGACCTTACCATGAATGCCAATGGTGGATTTGTAATGGTGCTTGAATGATTTTTAAAGACAAACGAATAAGAAATACAAATGAGATTTCGTGTACAAGCATTGCTATTGTTTCTTGCGATGTTTCTTTTTCAGGCAGTTGTTCATGCTCAAATTAACTTGCCAAAAGTATTTGGAAACGACATGGTTTTGCAACGAGAGTTGAAAATCCCGGTTTGGGGAAATTCTGCACCGGGTGTGCTTATAAATGCAGAACTGGGAAATGTGAAGGCAACCACAAAAGCTGATCAGGAGGGAAAATGGCTGGTTCATTTTCCGAAGTTCAAGGCAGGGGGACCCTATACCCTCAAAATTTATGAAAAAGGAAAGCCGGGAGAAGGCATCGAGTTAGGCGGAATCCTTATCGGGGACGTCTGGCTGGCTTCAGGCCAGTCAAATATGGAATGGCAGGTACAGCAGGCCAAAGATGCAAGTACGGAAATCGCCAATGCCAATCTTCCGCAAATGCGTTTTCTTGTTGTTGATCATAGTACTCATATAAAGCCTCAGCCAGATATATTAACCAGTGGATGGAAAATTTGTGATACTACCAATGTGAAGGAGTTTTCGGCGGTTGCTTACTTTTTTGCCCGCAAAATTCATCTGGATCAGAATGTTCCGGTGGGAATCATTCAAAGCTCTTGGGGTGGTACGCCGATCGAAGCCTGGACCAGCAGGGAGATGTTGCTTACATCGCCCATTACCAGGGAAAGTACACTCAGTATGGATACCCTTACTTTGGACCCGGAAGACCTTGTAGCCGACAGCTTGAACTGGATAAGCATTTGGGAAATTGTCTATAATCCGCAGAACAACGCGGACAAAATATTCACTGCTGCGGATTATGATGATTCCGGTTGGGCAGAAATTGATATGCCCAATGTGCTAGGGGATTTTGGGATCGGCAATTATGAAGGAATGGTTTGGCTGCGGAAAAAGATATCGCTGCCGGAATCCTTTGCCGGAAAAGATCTTACCATTAACCTTGGCCATCCGGAGATGACTTATTCGCTTTATTTCAATGGCAAGGAGATCTGCAAGAATGTTTGGTACTCTAATTCCACTCATTCTTATACGATTCCGGCCAGCCTGGTGCAGCCGGGAGAAAATACGACCGCTGTGAGAATAGCCATGCTCTGGGGTGGTGGTGGTTTAAACCCTCCGGCTGGTGACCTTTATATTGCAGATGGTGATTCCAGGATTTCTTTAGCTGGGAAATGGTTATATAAGAAAGACCTTGAAACCACTTTCCCGAAAATGCTCAACTATCAGTATTTTCCCACAGTGCTTTTTAATTCTATGATAAACCCGCTTATACCTTATGGTATCAAGGGATTTCTCTGGTACCAGGGCGAATCGAATGCGGAAGCGGCTTACAATTATCGGGAATTATTTCCTATGCTGATTGCAGACTGGAGGCAACGCTGGCAGCAGGGCAATCTTCCGTTTTTATTCGTCCAGCTGGCCAATTACGGGGAAAGAAAACCACTTCCGTCCGATAGCGAATGGGCCGAATTGAGGGAAGCGCAAACATTGACACTATCTCAATCCAATACAGGTATGGCTTGCGCTATCGATATTGGTGAAGCTGGTAATATTCATCCTGTGAACAAACAGGAAGTGGGCCGCCGCCTGGCGTTAATTGCGAATAAGCTTGTGTACGGACAAGATTGCGTAGCGTCCGGCCCCTTGTACAAGAGTTTTAAAACAGAAGGGAACCGTATCCGCATCAGCTTTACCCATACTGCTTCCGGGTTTTCAACAAAAGATGGAAAAGAAGTAACGGGCTATACGATTGCGGGAAGTGATAAGCAGTTCCATTGGGCAAAAGCTGTGATTGAAGGCAATGAAGTCGTCGTTTACTCAGACAAAGTTGCCGAACCAGTAGCTGTGCGCTACGCGTGGGCTGATAACCCGGAGTGCAACCTGATCAATTCAGAGGGCTTGCCTGCGATGCCTTTCAGGACAGATGACTGGATAGGAATTACTCAAAAATAGCGAATATGAAAAATTTTAAACATATAGCATCGCTGGGTATTGTGCTCGTTTGTGCAACATCGCTTTGCGCACAAGACACAAATTGCTTTTTAGAGGATTTTGAGCCAAAAACTGCCGCTATCCCAATTTCAGTAGCTGCAAATAAAACGGTGAATGCACCCACTGTAACGGTCACTTTATCGGCCGATACCTTGGGCAAAATATCCAAATACGTTTTTGGAAATGCTATAGCTGTTTGGGTGGGAAATAACACAGACAACACCACGTTTGTGGAAAATACCCAGCTGTTGAATCCTTCTTTAATCCGGTTTCCGGGGGGGAGCTGGTCCAATATCTTTTTCTGGGATGGTAATCCGACCGATGTACCGGACTCCATTTATGATGGTACTACAGGAAAAAAGACCAAATTCTATGCTATTTCCGGGAAAAATGATTGGCCTACCACTACGGATAACTATTACAAATTACGCGATCAAACCGGTTCGCAAGGACTTATCACCGTCAATTATAGCTATGCCCGTTATGGATTGAGCGATAAACCGGTTGAACAGGCAGCCCATCTGGCCGCTCAATGGGTGCGCTATGATAATGGACGGACTAAATTTTGGGAAATTGGAAACGAAAATGCCGGTCCGTGGGAAGCGGGTTGGATGATTGATACAAATACCAATAAGGATGGGCAACCTGAAATTGTTACCGGTCAGCTTTATGGTCAGCATTTTAAAGTTTTTGCCGATTCGATGAGAGCAGCAGCGGATGAGGTTGGCGCAAAAATTTATATCGGCGCACAGGTATTGCATTTTGATGGTGCAACAAGCTGGAATTCGGTGGATAAAACCTGGAATGAAGGAGTGTTTAGCGAAGTTGGCGACGCTGCCGATTTCTACGTAATGCACAACTATTTTGGAACGGATGCAAACGCGGATAATTTACTGTCGGTTGCAGCAACAGAGCCAAAGAAAAACATCGACTTTATTCAGCAGGATGTTATTGACAAAAATGGTTTTCCCAAGCCGGTAGCCCTGACTGAGTATAATATGAATAGTAATTCAGCCAATGCAACCATGGGAAGATCATATATCAATGGCATGCAGGCTACTATTCTCTTTAATGAATTAATTAAGAATAACTTTGGATTAGCAGCCAGGTGGTTGCTTGTAACGGGTGAAGATGGAATGTTTTATCACGGGGATAATGTCAGTTTAAGGTGGCAGCCACGACCGGACTTCTATTATGCTTATTATCAACAAAAATTTACCGGCGATCATGCAATTGCTGCGACTTCTACCAACTCTGATATTTTGGCTTATGCGTCCAGGTTTGCCTCCGCCGAAACCGGGGTTGTGATTGTAAATAAAGCAAAAACTGCCCAGGTGGTGAAAGTCGATCCAAAAAACATCGGTGTTGGAAATCAATACTATAATTACTCATTGACCGGCGGTACCGATAACGGAGATTTTTCGTTGTTTGTATCTGTTAACGGCGTGAGTCCAACCGGAACACAATGGGGTCCCCGCGAAACCCTTGAGACGATTCAGGCAAATGCTTATCCCATTGATGAAGCCATTAAATTGAATGTTCCTGCACGTTCGGTTCAGTTTATCATGATTGAAGCAGGTAACAACCTGCTGTACCCGACAGCTGCTACGAGTGAACTGAAAAATGAACCGGGGCTGATAAATTATCCCAACCCATTCTCGGACTTGACAACCATTCAATTCCAAACTTCGTCAAAGGCATTGGTTGTATTGAATGTTTTTGATTACACGGGAACGAAAATTTCTACGCTGATAAACGAGGAATTGTCTTCAGGAACTCATCAAATTAATTTTAATGGAAGTTTACTGCCCGCCGGACTGTACTTCTACCAATTGAAAGTTGGAAATTATTCCACAAAACGAAAGATGATCCTTAAAAAGTAAACCAGCAACGTTAAATAATAAACAAACGATTATGAAGATTAAACAGCTAACAATTTTTGCACTCGTCCTCGTTCTGTTCACAGGGAACGTTATCGGCCAAAGGACCTATAAAAATCCGGTTATTCCGGGTTTCCATCCCGATCCGAGTGTCTGTAAAGTTGGTGATAGTTTTTATTTGGTAACCAGCAGTTTCGAGTACTTTCCGGGAGTCCCGGTTTTTCACAGTAAGGACCTTGTCAATTGGGAACAAATTGGACACTGCTTAACACGGCCGTCACAATTGAATTTGGAGAAATGCGGCGTTTCGGGAGGTATTTTTGCGCCTACAATTCGTTATCATGAAGGCACTTTTTACATGATCACGACAAATGTAACAGGCGGAGGTAATTTTATTGTGCACACAACAGATCCGGCCGGCGAATGGTCGGATCCGGTTTGGTTAAAGCAGGGAGGGATCGATCCTTCGCTCTATTTTGAAGGCGACAAATGTTACCTCACGTCCAATCCGGGAAATTGTATCTATTTGTCCGAGATCAACCCGATGACAGGCGAACAACTTTCGGATAGCAGAGCCATTTGGACGGGGACAGGGGGCCGTTACCCTGAAGCCCCGCACATTTATAAAAAGGACGAGTGGTATTACCTGTTGATTTCAGAAGGAGGAACCGAATATGGGCACAAAGTGACCATTGCGCGCAGTAAGCATATCGACGGGCCTTATGATTCGAATCCCGCCAATCCCATCCTGACGCACATGAATGCAAATGCCCAATCAAATCCGATTCAGGGCACGGGGCATGCAGATCTTGTTCAGGCTAGCGACAGTTCCTGGTGGATGGTATTCCTCGCTTTTCGTCCGCAGTCCGGGCTGCACCATATGCTGGGCAGGGAAACTTTTTTAGCTCCCGTGAGATGGGACAAAAACGCTTGGCCTGTTGTCAATGGCGATGGAACGGTTGATTTGACCATGGATGTTCCAACGTTGCCGTTACAACCATTCCCGCAGGTATCTTACGACACCGAATTCAATGAAGATATACTGGGGTTTGAATGGAACTATTTAAGAAATCCCCGGACTGAAAATTATTCATTAAGCGTAAGAAAAGGCTATTTGCGTTTAAAAGCAACGCCAATATCACTGGACGATATTGATTCGCCTACTTTTGTTGGGCGCAGGCAGGAGCACATCGATTTTACGGCCAATGTTGCGATGGAACTTTTAGATGCCCAAAAAGGAGACGAATCAGGAATCACCGTATTCATGAACAACAAATCGCATTATGACTTATTTGTTAAACAAGGCGCAACAGGAGAACGTGTTTTGGTTTTGCGTTATCGTTTGGGCGCATTGTCCCATAATGCCTGTGAGATTTCTGTGCCTGAAGGGAGTGTCTATCTGCAGGTTCAAGGCGATAAAGATTTTTATTCGTTTGCTTATTCGACTGACGGCGAAAATTTCGAAACTTTGGATAAAGTGGATGTACGTTACATCAGTTCTGAAACGGCAGGTGGATTTACAGGAATATACCTTGGCTTGTTTGCAACCTCATCCGCGAAATCTTCTAAAGCCTACGCCGATTTTGACAAGTTTGAATATACACCTGGAATTGCAGATTGAATAAAATTGATGCTCCCAATGTTTAATAAGTGAAGCGGTCTCAAATAACCAATTTATTATGAAAAAACGATTCAATCTCATTGGGATTTAGGAGAAGTAAGACCACATTGGACCGGTTGAAAGCCCAATGAGGAGCGCCATACTATGCTAATGCTTAACAGCTCACGATTTGGCCATGATAAAAACTGATGTTCTGGAAATGGCGATACCAGCCAACTGATTCCAGCCTGCACCGGAATGGCGCCAATCGCAGGCGTGCAGCATAGCCCGGGCTTTCACCTTTTGCGTCTTCCCTTCTTTGCCTTAAAGCGCTAAAAAAAGACAGATCGTAGCTGGCTTTTTCACCATGACAAGTCA
>TARA_R110002050_G_scaffold297043_2_pt1 | contig 13566 bp, 11 predicted proteins | sample TARA_R110002050 | Tara Oceans TARA_R110002050 (sample SAMEA4396988) | marine metagenome | biome: Polar Biome; feature: [DCM] deep chlorophyll maximum layer (ENVO:01000326); material: water (ENVO:00002006), including particulate matter (ENVO:01000060) such as... | depth 25 m
CTATAGAATTATATGTTATTGTTTGCCATTTAAAAGCTTCTAGCGGAACTTTAAACGCTCAAAAACGATTTGAAATGGTAGAAAATTTAGAAATTTACTTAGAGACTTTACCTAGCGATACTAATGTATTATTAGGAGGCGATTTAAATCTATATACATCGAGTGAAGCTGCTTTTCAGACTTTATTAAGTGACACTAATAACATAACGTTTGTAGATCCACCTAACCGTGTTGGTAGTTGGCATAACAACTCAAGTTATGTCGATGTATTTTCGCAATCTACACGCACACAAACAGGCTTTGGAGGCACCACAGGTGGTTTTGATGATCGTTTCGATTTTATCCTAACCTCTGAGAATATGTTAAATACCGCGAATGTGACGTATGTACCAGACTCTTATCAAGTCTATGGTAATAACGGATTAGTATCTTGTTGGAATAAAGCTATAAATTCTTCCGAATGCGAAACCACAGGTTCACAATTTTCGTATACCTTAAGAAATCATCTTCATAATTTTAGCGATCACCTTCCTGTGACCTTATCATTAGAAACTGATGCTAATTTTTTAAGTATCAACCAATATGAAACTATTTCTAATTTCAGTTTAGACAGCAACATCATACGAGAAACACTAGCCATAAATTATCATCTTAATTATCGCAATGCATCGTTATACATTTACAATAATTTAGGTCAAAAGGTTAAAACGTTTCAAACCAATATAGATGCTAAGCAGTATTTTGATGTTTCTGATTTACAAGATGGCCTTTATTACTTAACGCTTTCTAATAGCCATTTAAATCCTATAAAATTCATAATTTCTAATTGAAGACTTCACTAACTATACTCATCTTAATCTTTGTTTTTAGCTTCACTAGTGTTGCTCAAAACGCTCTGGACATTTCGGCAAATGTAGATGTGGATACTAAAACCATTAGTGTTGATCAGACTATAGTTTACAAAAACGAAACTAATTTAGAGCTTAAAGAAATCTATTTAAGCGATTGGAACAATAGTTACTCAACTAAAACCACACCTTTAGCCAAACGATTTGAAGAAGAATTTAGCACCAAGTTTCACTTAGCAAAAAGTGAGCAACGTGGTTATACACTTGTTACATCTATAAAAGATGAGGACAGTACATCTTTAGAACACACTAGGTTAAAAGAACATCCAGATGTTATTAAAGTTACTTTATCTAAGCCATTAAAAGCAGGTGCCTCATATCATATTAACCTAAACTACAGTCTCTTAATACCAGATGCAACTTTTACAGATTATGGCGTTACAAAAAATCAAGATTTTCAATTAAAATACTGGTACATCACACCTGTTGTGTTTGATGGTAAATGGCATTATTACAGCAACAAAAACTTGGATGATTTATTTATTCCGAAGTCGGACATTACACTTAGAATCACCTATCCAAGAAATTACAAAGTCACGTCTGAGTTAGATTTTAATAACTTAGAGTCTGATCTTAAAAACCTAACACAAACCATTACGCTATTTGGCAAAGACCGAATAGACACTTATGTCGCTATAGAAAAATTTCCATCCTTTGGCTATGTGCGTACAGATAATTTTACGCTTGTCTCTAACATCTATGAACGAGACATGCCTGCTCCAGAAAAGGCTATAATAACAGATAAAATTACAAGATTCTTAACTGAAAACTTAGGCGAGTATCCACATCAGCTATTGTTAGTGTCTCGAATTGATTACCAAAAGGATCCGCTTTATGGATTAAATCAATTACCCGATTTTTTTAGACCTTTTCCTAACGATTTTCAATACGAATTAAAACTCCTTAAAACGGCCTTAACAAAGTATACAGATAATGTTCTGCTGCTCAACCCAAGAAAAGAGCATTGGTTAAGTGAAGGGCTTCAAATCTATTATTTAATTAAATATGTTGAAGAAAACTATCCTGATAAAAAACTACTAGGAACTTTAGCAGATGTTTGGGGCATAAGAGCTTTTCATGCTTCAGATTTAGATTTCAACTTTCAGTATTTTCTTTATTCTATGGAAATCGCTAGAAAGAATAGAGATCAACCTATTTCGACCTCAAAAGATTCATTGACAAAATTCAATGCTAACATTGCAGGAAAATACAAAGCAGGTGTTGGTCTTAATTATTTGGATCATTTTACAGACGATATTAGTTTAGCTAAAAACATTACCGAATTTTTAAAAGCCTATCAATTAAAGTCAGTTAAAATTGATGATTTTGAAGACTTTATAAAATCAAAAACAGATAAGAATATCGATTGGTTTTTTACAGATTACATTAAGACGCGAAAGAAAATTGATTTTAAAATCTCTTCAATTGAATACACAAAAGACTCCCTAAGACTGACCATAAAGAATAAGCGTAAAAACACCATGCCTATTTCTCTTTTTAAATTGAAAAACGATTCGGTTATAGATCAATTATGGATTGAAAACATACAGGGCAAAAAGACAATAACCATCCCAAAAGACAGTACTGAAAAATTTGCTTTAGATTATGATAACGTTATACCAGAATATAACCAACGTGATAATTACAAAGCTGCCAATGGTTCCTTCTTAAACAATAAACCATTACAAGTAAGATTATTTAAAGATATCGAAGACCCTAATTACAACCAGATCTTTTTTATGCCATTGGTTGAGTTTAACAATATATATGATGGTTTAACATTAGGTACTAAGGTTTATAATAAAACGATACTGAGAAAACGTTTAAATTATCGTTTCTCTCCGCAATATGCTACAAAATCAAAAGCAATAACAGGCTCTACCTCTATTTTTTATACGCACAATATTGAGAACAAAAACCTATATGATATTAGTTATGGCATTACAGCAGGTTACCAATCTTTTGCGCAAGATGCTTTTTTTACTAGAATACGACCTTTAGTATCCTTTAGTTTTAGAAATGACAATGATTTTAGATCAAATGCTGTAGATAATATTACTGCAAGATATGTAAGTATAAAAAGAGAACTTGGTGAAAATGCAACGGTTATTGTTGATGAACCAGATTATGGTGTTTTTAATTTGAGATACACCCACTCTAATCCAGGCATTATAAATTTCTCTAAATTTAATACGGATTTTCAAATCGCTGATAAATTCAGTAAACTATCCGTTAATTACGAATTTAGAAAACTAACCAAAAGCAACAGAAATATAAACTTCAGGTTTTACGCTGGTTTTTTCATAGATAACAACTCTGATCCAACTGACGATTATTTTAGCTTTGCATTAGACAGACCTACAGATTATTTGTTTGACCTTAATTATTTAGGACGCTCGGAAGCCGCAGGTCTATTTAGTCAACAACTTATAATTGCAGAAGGTGGTTTTAAATCGCAATTAGAACCCGCATTTGCTAATCAATGGATGACCACTGCTAATTTCAGTACATCAATTTGGCGTTACATACAAGCCTATGGTGATTTAGGGTTAGTAAAAAATAAGTTTAGTAATGCTAAATTTGTTTATGACTCCGGTATTAGATTGAATCTTGTAGAAGACTATTTTGAAATATATCTACCTATTTATTCAAATTTAGGATGGGAAATAGCACAACCTAATTACGATCAAAGCATTCGCTTTATGTTTACGGTAGATCCACAAGTACTTCTGGGTCTTTTTAGAAGGAAGTGGTATTAACAAATTCTTATTGAAATGTTAAAATATTGCTCATAATTACATAATCCCTAAGAAAAATACGTTTTTACAAATAATTACGCATCATTATAACAGATTAAGCTATTGCATAGCACCTTTAAATTTTGTACTTTTGTTAGATATAATCTAAGCCTACATGAAGACAAAACCTAACACAAAAACAGAAATTACATTCGATGATTTTAAAGCGGAAGTTTTAAATGATTATAAACTTGCTGTCACCAGTAGAGAATGTAGTTTGTTAGGTCGACGAGAAGTTTTAACAGGTAAGGCAAAATTCGGGATTTTTGGAGACGGAAAAGAGATTCCGCAAATCGCTTGGGCTAAGGCTTTTGAAAATGGCGATTTTAGATCTGGTTATTATAGAGATCAAACTTTTATGATGGCTATTGGAGAATTAACCATTGAGCAATTTTTTGCAGGTCTATATGCCAATACCGATTTAAAAGAAGAACCTATGTCTGCAGGTAGACAAATGGGAGGTCATTTTGCTACACATAGTTTAGATGAAAATGGCAATTGGAAAAATCTAACAGCGCAAAAAAACTCTAGTGCAGATATCTCTCCAACCGCAGGCCAAATGCCTAGACTTTTAGGATTAGCGCAAGCATCTAAAATATATAGGCAAGTTAAAGGTATTGACACTACTAATTTTTCAAAATCGGGTAATGAAGTTGCTTGGGGAACTATTGGTAACGCAAGTACTAGTGAAGGTTTGTTTTTTGAAACTATAAACGCTGCAGGTGTTTTACAAGTCCCTATGGTTATTAGTATTTGGGATGACAATTACGGCATCTCAGTACATGCTAGACATCAAACCACTAAAGAAAATATATCTGAAATATTAAAAGGTTTTCAACGTACCGAAGACCAAAAAGGTTACGAAATTTTTAGAGTTAACGGCTGGAATTATCCGGAATTAATGGATACTTACCAACGTGCAGCTCAAATTTCAAGAAAAGAACATGTACCAGTAATGATTCATGTTCAAGAATTAACACAACCTCAAGGTCATTCTACCTCTGGTTCTCATGAACGATATAAAAATCAAGAACGTTTAGCTTGGGAAGCAGAATACGATTGTAACGCGCAAATGCGTAAATGGGTTATTGCTAATAACATCGCTACAGACGAAGAATTATTAGATTTAGAACGCAGTATTAAAAGAGAAGTTAGATTAGCAAAAAAAGAAGCTTGGTTAACGTTTATTAATCCTGTAATAGCAGAATCTAAAGAAGCGATTAATTTATTAAATCAATTAGCGACTACTAGCCCAAATGGCGTTTTTATAAAAAAATTAGTTAATGATTTAGAGACGATTGACGAACCGTTGAGAAGAGATATTTTATCTGCTGCACGTAAATCTTTACGTTATGTGGTTTCAGAATCATCACCTACGAAAGTTGCCGTTCAAAATTGGATTACTAATTATATTAAAACCATTCAGCCAAAATACAGTTCTCACTTACATAGCGAATCAGCTCAAAATGCATTAAACCAAGCAGAAGTTCTACCAACTTACGACGACAATGCTACTGACGTTGATGGACGCGTTGTTTTAAGAGAAAATTTTGATGCTATTTTCACTAATTATCCTGAAAGTTTAATTTTTGGAGAAGACGCTGGTTACATTGGTGATGTAAATCAAGGCTTAGAAGGACTGCAAGAAAAACATGGTGAGCTTAGAGTTGCTGATACAGGTATTAGGGAAGCCACTATTATTGGTCAAGGTATAGGTATGTCTATGCGTGGGTTAAGACCCATTGCTGAGATTCAGTACTTAGATTATATCATGTATGCCTTACAGATAATGAGTGATGATTTGGCAACGGTACAATACAGAACAAAAGGTCGCCAAAAAGCACCTTTAATTGTGAGAACACGCGGTCATAGATTAGAAGGTATATGGCATTCTGGTTCTCAAATGGGTGGTATTTTAAATCTTATTAGAGGTATCCACGTTTTAGTACCAAGAAACATGACTAAAGCTGCTGGATTTTATAACACCTTGCTGGCTAGTGATGAACCTGCTTTAGTTGTAGAGTGTTTAAATGGTTACCGATTAAAAGAAAAACTACCTAATAATATTGGTGAATTTAAAACACCTATTGGTGTGGTAGAAACCATTAGAGAAGGTGAAGATATTACTTTAGTTTCTTATGGCTCTACATTACGTTTAGTTGAACAAGCTGCTAAAGAATTACAAGAAGTTGGTATTGATGCCGAAATTATTGATGTGCAATCACTATTACCTTTTGATTTAAATCACGATATCGTTAAGAGTATTGCCAAAACTAACAGAGTTATGGTCATCGATGAGGATGTAAAGGGTGGTGCTTCAGCTTATATCTTAGATCAAATATTAAATGAGCAAAATGCCTTTGAATATTTAGATAGCAAACCAAAAACTATAGCTGCACAACCACACAGACCAGCTTATGGTACGGATGGCGATTATTTTTCAAAACCATCTGTAGAAGATATTTTTGAAGCCATTTATGACGTTATGCATGAATTGAATCCTGGAGACTTTCCTAAATTGAGATAAGATACTTTATAATTTAAAAATTATACAAGAACGCTTTCCATTAATATGGTAAGCGTTTTTTTTAGTATAAAACTCTAATGAAGCCCTATAATAGTCAAAATTCGCAAACAAATAATTATTGTATTTTCGTGGGCTGATTTATTTCAACAAACAACATCAATCATTAAATAATAAATTATGAAAAAAATTATTCTTGCCTTATTAATAACCCTTCCGTTATTAAGTTTTGGTCAAAAAATTAAAGTAAAAAAAGGTATCGTTACTTTCGATGGTAAAGAAGTCGCTAAAGTAAATGATGACACTAGAGATAATTATAATTTTACAACTTTGAAAGGCGAAAAAGCTTTTGATGTTGTTTTTAAAGGTATGTCTGCCTCAAACCTTGAAGGTTTTCAATGGTTAGAAATGACTTCTGCTGACGGAAAGAAAACAGAAATTCCTTATGAGGTTTTAATGACTTCATTTAGCGTTACTAAATTAATTATAAAGCTACTTAGCGAAAAATATGAACTTATCACCACTAAAGGTATTGATATGGCGAAAGTTGACGAATTCTTTGCTGTAGAACGCGAAGTGCTAAGTGACAAATATGCTCAAGCTGTAGTTGCGGCAAAAACAGATGAAGCAGAACGTCAAAAAACAGTTGGTAAATACAATCCGTTTGTAAAAGATGATGGTACTATATTATTTGGAGGATCACAAGGAACAAAAATTGTTGGCCACGCCTACTTCTCTAACAATACGTACACCGTAAAAGATTTAGATGGTATTATTGTAGGTACTGCAAAAGGCTGTTCTACCTGTACAGATGTTGATGCAACGACATACACCGATGATACTTTTAAATTTGATTATGGTTCTAAAACAATGATGACGGGTCGTTTCTCTAGATCATTTGCTCAAATATTTGTAGAAGAATTATTGGGTAGAGGTTACACACTTCAGCACGAAGCTAAAGCCTACAAAAAGAGATTACACAACGAACGTGTCAATGTTGCTAAAGCACAAAGTATTAATCTTTATGGCGTTGCCGGAAAAGTAACTGATGAAGACGGAAAAGTTTATTCAGGAACAGTTTTCGCGATTTTTGAAAAACTAGACATCGACCCTTCACAACAAGAAAGTGGTATTTACGAAATGAATTCTATCGATAAATTCGGGAAATTTGTGAGCGTTAAATACAAAAACGAAAAGAATAGAGATCGTATTAAAAAATTCGCAGCTAAGGACAATGTTACGTTTTGTGCAGATGATGAAGGTACAGAAAAGTGCTTTATGGGAATGAAAACAAAGGGTAATGCGCTTAAAAAATTATCTAACGCTTCTAACTTAGGTTTTGACAACTCTTACTTCTACGAAATCATTTATGAAAAAAATGGACACATGGTTTTATCTAAACCAGGTGAAGAAGGGACTTACGTCTTAAAATTTACAGATCAGAAGGTTGGCTTTATGGTTGACAGTAGAAAAAATGATAAAATCTCTGAAAAACTAGCCAAGTTTGTGGCTAATTGTAAAAGTTTATCTGAAGATATCAGCAATGGCGAGTTTGATTTAAGCAACTTAGATAACTTAAAGCAAATTGTAGATGAGTATTGTAAAAAATAATCATTAATACGTATTATAAAATTTTAAGGAAGGCATTTTTGTCTTCCTTATTTTTTAGCATTAATTTTAAAGCATGAAGATTGAATCTATCGTTACCATTAAAAAGGAATTAAAGCACTTATCTCAAGAAGAACTTCTAGAACTTTGCTTACGCTTAGGAAAATTCAAAAAAGAGAATAAAGCTTTACTCACTTATTTATTGTTTGAGTCTCATGATGAAGACGGTTACATCGCTAGTGTAAAACTTACTTTAGATGAACTGTTTGAAGGTATTAATTCAGATAGTTACTTCTACATGAAGAAAACGATTCGGAAAATCCTGAGACAAATCAGAGTTTATAGCCGCTATTCCTTAAAGAAAACAACCGAAGTAGAACTCCTACTCTACTTTTGTGAACAAATGAATGAATTAAAACCTTCTATACACAGAAATACCACATTGAGTAACCTTTACGAACGCCAAGTTCTTTCAATTAAGAAAAAGATTAGCGTTCTGCATGAAGACTTACAGTATGATTATAATATGCAATTGGAAGAATTGGAGCGTTAGACTTTTAAATCTTTAGAATCTTAGATTTTTTAATTCCTTTAAAGATTCTTCTTAGCCTTTTTACTTCCTTCATACATTTCGTACTTCACTAACCTTGCTTCAAGTTTTGCATTAAAGACTTTAATTTTACGAGATGGACGTAATCCAACAAATTTTAAAGCTTCTAGATTAGAAGTAATTAACCATGCGTTTGTATTTGGGTAACCATGTTTTAAGGTCGTTCCAATATCTCCATAAAATTCTTCGACATTTAAGTTTTCTAAACGTTCGCCATATGGTGGATTAAAAACCATGTGAAGTTTATCGTTTCCAGATTTACGAGTTTTAAAGAAATCTTCATGCTGAATATGAATAAATTCATCTAAATGCGCATTCTTTATATTCTCAATGGCCTTAGTAACCGCTGAAGGTGACTTATCATAACCAATAATTTTATGATGAAAATCGCGCGTTTTCTTCAAAAGCGATTCTTCAATTTTTTCAAACAATTCAACATCCCAATCTTCCCAGCGCTCAAAAGCAAACTCCTTTCGCATTAAGTTTGGCGGAATATTACATGCAATCATTGCAGCTTCAGCTAACATGGTTCCACTACCACACATTGGGTCCATAAAATCACTTTGTCCATCCCAACCGCTCATCATTATTAATCCTGCAGCTAAAACTTCGTTTATTGGAGCAATATTAGTTGCAGATTTATAACCTCTTCTGTGTAAAGATTCACCAGACGTATCTAACGAAATTGTACAAACCTGACGATCTATATGCACATTAATTTTTAAATCAGGAAAACGAAGATCTACATCAGGACGCACACCTTCTAAATCTCTAAAACGATCTACAATAGCATCCTTTGTTTTTAAAGCTGTATAAAGCGAATGCGTAAACACACTATTATGTACAGTGGCATCTACAGCCAAAGAGCCTGTTGCTTTCATAAAGTTTTCCCACTTCATGCTCTTTACGTTTTTGTAAAGGTCATCTTCTTTTGTAACTCTAAAAGAATGAATAGGTTTTAGGATTTTAATCGCAGTTCTAAGACCTAGATTCGCCTTATACATAAAGCCCTTATCACCAACAAAACTGACATTTCGCACACCCTTTTCTACTTGCGTAGCGCCAAGTTGCGTAAGTTCATTTGCTAAAATATCCTCGAAGCCAAATAATGTCTTGGCTAACATTTTGAAATTATCTTCCATATACTACCTAAAATAGATTGCAAAAATACAGTATTTTTGCAGTACATTTTACATTATGAGTAAATCAACTGAACAATGGTACGCATCTTGGTTTGACACACCTTACTACCATATTTTATATAAAGACAGAGATTATACAGAAGCCCAAGGTTTTATGGACAATCTCACCAACTATCTTAACTTGCCAGAACACGGAAAAATCTTAGATTTAGCTTGTGGAAAAGGTAGACATTCCGTTTACCTAAATTCTTTAGGCTACAATGTTACAGGTGTAGATTTATCTGAGCAAAGTATTGCACACGCTAAACAATTTGAAAATGAAACGCTAAAGTTTAATGTGCATGATATGAGTAAACCATATCCAGATACATTTGATGCTGTTTTTAATCTCTTTACTAGCTTTGGGTATTTTGAAGATGAAAATTGTAATCTTAAAACAATTGAAGCCATAAAAGCAGAACTTAATGAGTTTGGCTTTGGTGTCATTGATTTTATGAACACTAATTACGTCATTGAAAATTTAGTTGCAGAAGACACAAAAACAGTTGAAGGCATCGATTTTCATCAAAAACGTTACGTAAAAGATGGTTATATAATTAAAGATATTAATTTTGAAGCTGATGGTGAGCAATTTGAATTTCAAGAACGTGTTAAAGCGTTTACTCTAGAAGATTTTCAAGCATTGTTTGACGAAGCAGGTGTTTATCTATTAGATATTTTTGGTGATTTTAAATTAAAAAAATACCATTCTAAAACTTCAGAACGCTTAATTATGATTTTTAAGTAAAATGAATAGCTATTTATTACCTTTATTAGCCGTCATCATTGGTGTAATTATTGCTTTTTTAACTAAAAAGCAAAATTCTATATACACCAAATTACTATTATCTTTTAGTGGTGCATTTTTATTAGCACTTACGCTTTTCGATTTATTGCCAGAAGTGTATCATCATTTAGATGCTAAACAAACTGGTTTATACATAATGTGTGGTATTTTGCTTCAAATTATCTTAGAATTTTTCTCTAAAGGGGCTGAGCATGGCCACGTACATATTCATAAAGACGACACAGAATTTCCTTGGCTACTCTTTGTTAGTTTGTGCATTCATAGTTTTTTAGAAGGTTTTCCAATTCACCAACATAACGATATGGTTTATGGTGTTTTAATTCACAAAATACCTATTGCTATTTTAATTACTGCATTTCTATTAAAGTCTAGTTATAGCAAGTTCCAAATTATTAGTTTCTTAGTCATTTTTGCTGCTATGACACCTTTAGGAACTTTTATCTCTAACCACTCTAGTGTTATGGTAAATTATGTAGATGTCATTAATGCCATTGTTATTGGTATCTTTTTACACATTTCTACGACCATATTATTTGAATCTAGTGAAGGTCATAAATTCAATTTATCTAAGTTAGTGGCTATTTGCTTAGGTATTTTAATTGCTTATTTTATTTAAATGTTTTCAAAAGAAGAATCAAGATTACTAAGACAAGAATTCTGGACAAGCTTCGGAAAGTCATTTCCAAGGAAATGGCTTTTGTATGATACTAAAATAAAAGGAGTTGCTTTTAAATTTCACTTTGATACTAAGTATGCCTTGATTGCTTTAGATTTAGAGGATGATTTAGAAAACCGCATTAATTGCTGGGAAAAACTTGAATCTTTAAAAGGCATTTTAAAAAGTGAATATCTACCAGAAGCTATTTATGAAGAAGAACATTTTCTAGACAACGGAAAAGAGATATCACGTATTTACTTACCTTTAGAACAAAAAGTCTCAATACATAACAAAAATACTTGGCGAGATGTTATGGAATTCTTCAATGAAAACATGAATTTATTTGAAGCCTTTTTTGAGGAATACAGAGATATGATTAAAGGCTAATACACTAACAAAAAACAACTGAGATGAAAAACATTTTTGAAAAGGCTATAACAGACGAAGTTATTGAACGTATTAACCAACTTAACCCAAGCACAAAACCAAATTGGGGAAAAATGTCTACTGATTCAATGTTGGCGCATTGTAATGTTACTTATGAACTAGATTTTGAAGACAAACATCCAAAACCAAAAGGATTTAAGAAATGGATGCTTAAAACATTTGTAAAAAACATAGTTGTTAGCGAAAAACCATATAAAAGAAATGGTCGTACTGCACCAGAATTTCTAATCGCGAGTGAAAAAGACTTTAATTTAGAAAAAGGACGACTTATCGCCTATATCAATAAAGCCCAAGAATTAGGAAGTGATTATTACGACCAAAAGGAAAGTCATTCTTTTGGAAAACTGAGTAAAACAGAATGGAACAATATGTTCTACAAGCATTTAGACCATCACTTAACGCAGTTTGGTGTTTAAGGAAAGTGTGAATTAGCTTAGTCTTCCTTTTTGTATAGACTAGGTAAACTAATCTTAAAACGTACAGCAATCAATCTCACAATAATTACGACTAAACCAGCAATAACGAAAAGATAATTTTCATCATTTAAAAACTTCCTTAAGATAAAGTAAGTAAGTCCTCCTAAAATACAAGCTGTGGCATAAATTTCTTTTCTAAAAACCACAGGAATCTCATTACACAACACATCGCGTAAAACGCCTCCAAAGCAAGCTGTCATAGTACCAAGTGCAATACAAATTATAGGGTGCAATCCTGCATTGAGTCCGGTTTCTACACCAACCAACGTGTATAATGCGATACCAATAGTATCAAATAAAAACAGTGATTTTCTAAGATAATTAATTCGTTTTCTAAAAACAACTGAGAACGCTACAGAACCAATAATGACATAAACAAATGTCATATTTTTCATCCAGGAAACGGGCTCTATACCAATCATTATATCTCTTAATGTTCCACCACCAACAGCAGTTACAAAAGCAATGATGAGTACACCAAATGGATCCATGCGTTTATTCATCGCTATTAATGCACCTGAAATGGCAAAAGCTATGGTTCCTAATATATCTACTATTTGAAAAAACATAAGGGTTGATTTAATACAATGCTATCACATTTTGCGAAATTGAATACTCCAATTTTTTTTTTGATGATTCCAGCTCTTGCTGGAATTTGGTTTTCTGAGATACTATGGCTTCACTAAGCATAAGTGATTTGCTAACTTTTTCAAAAACAGAAAAAACTGCTCTCTACTTACATATTCTGAGTATAATAATTATAATCTTTCAGAATAGTATCAATAAACTGAACATCATATAACTTAGATTCAATCTGCAAGGTATCGCAAATCTTTTTCTTTAAAATAGTCAATGTTTTAAAATCATTATTCTTTTTAGAAATGGTGTATGCATCTTTTATAATTCTAACATCCTTATCTGTTAGTTGTGTTACGTTACTAAAAACAGGCTCGTAATCATCACTAATATTTTCAAGAATTGTACTGGTAATTTTGTGTTTCTTCTTCACGCTAATCACAACGGTTCCAGCCGCTGCATCACCTACACGTTGCTTTTTGTCAGACAACAAAATACTTAAAACGCCTATAGATGGCGAAAAAATCCATAAATCAACGATTCTAAGCATCCAACGCACAAAGAAATTATACCATTCTGTTGGTGAACCATCAACGCTTACTACTTTAATTTTCAAAATCATTTTCCCAATGGTTTGTCCACCAAAAAGAATATGACAAATCACTGAATAAAAAAGCGCTGGTAAAGTAAACAAACCTAAAAACCCTCGCCTTGTCCAACTATCTGCATCAAAAATTTCAGAAACAGAAATAAGACTCTCAATAATGGTCATATAGGTTAACAAAATAATCCCATCTATTAAGAATGCGACAATACGTTCACCTAAACCAATTAACTTATAATCTAAGTTGACATTTTGTGCCGTGTTAATTGCTAATTTGCTCATGGAAATGTATATTCGTTTTAAAGAACTTTTTTAATCTTTTTCTGTTTGCTAAAAAATGCTGTTTTAAGCCCTATTTCACCTTTTTT
>TARA_R110002050_G_scaffold184053_1_pt1 | contig 13565 bp, 12 predicted proteins | sample TARA_R110002050 | Tara Oceans TARA_R110002050 (sample SAMEA4396988) | marine metagenome | biome: Polar Biome; feature: [DCM] deep chlorophyll maximum layer (ENVO:01000326); material: water (ENVO:00002006), including particulate matter (ENVO:01000060) such as... | depth 25 m
TCAACTTCTTTGATTTTGACAAATTTTTGTTTAATAATTGGAAAATTCACACCAAAACTTATGCGGATTCCGTAGGAGAGTGAGTTTTGTTTTTCGTTAATCCCATTTTCAAAATTGTTATTTCTATTTTTCTTTTTCATAGTATTATCATTTAATGTTATGCGTCTTTCCATCGGATCGGTCGTTTTTGTTTTGGTGGCTTAAAAAGGTAGTGTTTGGGTGTGCAGGTTTTTTGCATAAAGTACTATCTGACGAAGGAGGTTGGAGATTTTCTGCAAAACCGGAGGTTTGAACTTGCACACCCTGAAAACACGGATTTACCTTTGCCACCGGAATAACCATGGCCGGACGGAAAGACATGATTTTAAAATTTTGTGGGAGGGAAAAGAAAACCTGTAAAAATGTGATTTGAAAAAATAAGTATTGCTTTTCTCTAATGGTCTTTAAACATTCACAATAATTTTTTGTGTCGCAAAAACATGTGTAGAGGCTGAATGTAAAGCAGCAAGGTCTGTTCGAAGACAGGGCTAGCGAAATGAAATGAAGCTTTTACTCTTGTGCGCGGTGCCGAAGGTTACTGAATGGAAGAAATGTTCCGAACAGGTTCGGAGAAATGCCTGAAATGAAGTTACCGGAGTCACTGGAAATATATTCGAAAATTTTTACGGTGTAGGCAAAAACAAGTGTAACGACTGAATGAGCGGTTCAATCCGACTTAGGGTGATTTAGCGAAATGCAGGAGTTGCTCTTGCGTGGGTAACGGAAGCTTCTGAATGCAGTAAGGGAGGAACGAATGCATAGAATGAAGGGGCTGAAGGTGGAGGAACATTACCAAGAATTGTATTCTTCCTTAAACCGACATGTTGCTTAATAATTCAAAATATCCATTTTCATAGCTTTATAGACGTTATTCAGGGAGGGAAATAATACTGAATAAGATACTTTTACAATAAAATTATCCATTTAATTGTATTTTTGGAAAAACAAGATCAATTATCCATTGATTTCTATATTTGACCATATAAAGATTGACAATACCTATGAATTGTTCTTCCCCAAAAAAGAACAAGGGTTGGCGATTATATGGTTGTACGAAAGAGTTAAAAATGGATACTTTATCAAGGGAGTTTTTAAGGAAAAAGATATTCAACAGGCGTTTGATGAGGTTTCTCTTATTAGCCGGGAAAAAAGAGAACGGTTTCCATGGGAGTATTATAATTCTCAAATCATGGCTTTACAGGAGTTTTTCCTGTATTATGACGAGGAGCATCAAACTTACGCATTTAAAGAATATGCGACCTACCTATGTGACAAAGTACTCAAAATAATATCCGACAGGTTCAATCCCACAGTAATTGAGATTACTTGTATCGATTTATATGAAAAGCTTAAAGATATTTCTACTGTTGAAGATATATCTATTTGGTTGGAAGTTCACCTTGACAGAGCCCGGTTACACCTTAAGGAACAAATTGACTATCTAAACCAGCAAATTGATAAATCTGTATCGGAACTTAGTGAAAAAGCAAAACTAAAAAGTAACAACTTATTAAGTGCCTTGCGAGATATAGAAAGCAAGTTGGATGAGATAAGAACTCAAAACGGAGAACTAAGAGGTGCTTTTCGTGTAATTGATAGGATTAAAACTATATTATTGATACATCCTGCAAGAGAAGATGCACAAATAGATGAAAGAGTTTCAGCAGCGATTGACTATTTTGAGAGTATCAGAACATTATTAAATATGGTCGATACACGAATTGATAAAATACAACCTAAAATACAGCAATTCTTTGGCTCACTGAATCGAAGGTTTTTTGACACAAAAGTTGAAAAGTTTTTGATGCATTTATTGAGCAACAGTCAGGTAGTATCAGGCGAAATAATAATTCCGCTGATCGATGAAAGTTTTAGGACCCGTCTTCCCGGCACCAACTTTTCCATCATAGAAAATCGGGATGGGCTTTTCCATGGAAAGAAAAATTCTCCTGTTACCTATACTATTGACCGCGAAAAAGAAGCCGCTGCATACCAACGAAGTCGTATAGCTTTGCTTAGGCAGAATAATATCAATATCTGGTTGGAAAAAATAAGAAGGGAAAGTCTCCATGCAAGCGAATATCATTTGTCAGATGTTTTTTATAATATACTCGAAGCGCATGATGACGACCTGCATTTGGCAGTTAGTGTCATTTATCAAGCGATAGGTATTTATGACAAGCATGGTAGATGGCGAATTCAAATTGATAAGGGAAAGATGATTCAGATAGATAAACACAACTATTCAATATGGGACATTTGGATGAAACGGAAATAGGAAATCCGTATGATTTTCTGGATTGCAACCAAGGCAAACAACTTTTTGCCGTTTTGGATTTTGCGTTGAAAGATGGAGTGCATATCCAGGATTATGGAAAGCAAAAGGATTTGTTTTTATACTTGCGCCATTTTAGCTCAACCTTGAAGTTATATTACCGCGAATTTTGGGGACTTGAACTTGAAGAAGGAGGAACTGATTCCAAAGAATATTATTACCTCAGAATTTGTCCGGACGTGAAAAATGGAATCCCTCCAAATCACAAGCATGTAATGTCCAAGGAAAATATTATCATTGGATTGCTACTATATAAAGTCTATTTTATCGATTGCAACATTGAGCTCAATTCAATCAATAAGTTTCAAAAGATAATACGACTTGATTATCCTGATTTAAAGCCTGGCATTGTCAGAACATTAGCTAAAACTAAAAAAGAAAAAGCAACAAAATGGAATGATGATAAGATTGATGCCAGTATTAAAAGTGCACTTGATGAATTCCATAAAATAAAGTGGATTTCGATGGAAGATGATGGCATCTTTGAGATACTGCCCTCTTTTCACAGGCTTACACGGGAATTTGCTTCTTATATTAACAATATTGACGAAATTTTAAGAGACAGTCAGGATGAAAAACTACCCAAGAATTCATAGTTTATCAACTGTAGGCCTGATACATCATCAGGAAAATGATTACCTTTTTCATCACACCCGAACAGATTTTATGGGAGACAGCGCTTCCGGGAAAAGTATTATTGCAGATTTACTTCAGTTAATTTTTGTAGGTTCTACTGCTTTTAAATCAGCTACTGCAACCCTAAAAGATAAAAGAGATCCTGACGGACTGGTTTTGATAACTCCCGGAAAAGGAACGAATATTGGATATGCTTTTTTGAATATAGAAAGCGCAGAAGAACAATATATTACAATAGGTGCATATTTTGAAAGTACAAACAAAGGTACCAAACCGTTTATTATACAATCCAGTACAGAGATTGAGAATGGTAAACTTGTACCGATGCATACACCTTTGAAAGCTTCTGATTTTAAAGATGGGGAGGATGTTCACGATTTGGATGAATTGATTGATGTTTTTGACGAAAAACAATTGGTCTTTAAAAAATGGGAAAGAATTAGTTACTATCAACGAATATTATACAGCAATGATATCCTCCCTCTAGATTTGGCTTCGGGCGATAAAACCCTGAATGATTATGCCAAAATAATCCAGTCTTTTTCTCGTGGCAGGACATTGGATACTCAAAAAAGTAAAAGTCTTCTGGACTTTCTTTTTGGTCAGGAAAGGGGAAAAGAATTATACGATAAATACACCCATATCGTTAAAGAACTCGAACAAACAATAACAGCATATGGCCAAAATATGGATGCTATAAAGTTATTGACAAACAAGTATCAGAGGGTGTGTTCACTGAAAACGTCGTTGGAAGTCAAAAATTTGAAAGAAGAAGAATATCTTACAAAAGACCTTCTATTTCATCGTGAGGAATATAAACGTGTATCGGATTCCCTTTCTGTGAATACGGAAAAGGTTATGATTGCTTTTTATTGCTTGCAACAACTAATAAGCGCTGCAAAAATTGATGTTGAAATTTCCCAAAAAGCAAAAATGGATATTGAAGAAGTTGTAGAAACAACACTTGAATCTTTTAGTCAAGCAAAACAAAACCAGAGTATACTGGAGAAAGCCATATTGTTAATCTGTAATCTAAAAATTAAAGAAGGGTCTTTAGAATCATTTTACTTGGAGTACAAGAAAAAGAAGGAACGGTATTCCCTGTTAACGGAGTTAAAAACTAAACTATCAGAAAAAGGCCTCCTTGAATTCTTTGAACACTCGGAATGGATGAAAGGAATGAAAAATGGAGCCGAATATTATCGACATCGAATAAATGAAATAGATTTAAAATTAGCCAAACTAAAGCTTCTAGCAGAATACGCTAACATTGATAATCCAGATTCTTTAATAAGATGGGCCATTTCTCTTAAGCGACCATTGACCAAAGTTGAAGAAAGTTTGATAGCGCACTTTCAAACATTAAAACGAACTGAGCCTGAAAGTCCAGTAGATAAAGACCAGTATTTACCGTTCCCGGAAGTATTACTTAAAAAGCCTAAAATTGAAAAAAAAAGTGGGGGGTTTTGGATTGACCTGAATGGCATTCGCGAATTTGTCGTTTTTGTTCCCGAACAACGACTAAACATTGATGATGAAAATTCGATAAAGGAATATTTTGAATCACAGATTCAAGATATAAAAAAGACAATTAGTGAATTTGAGGAAGAACAACAGAAATTAAGGGGCTTAAACGAAATTCTTGTAGAGTTCAACAGTGCACCACAAGCTATCGAAGTATATCGACAAGGTAGAGAATTGGCGAATTTCGAGGAAATTGAACAACTAAAAAATATCGGTGAAGAAAGTATTCAATCTTACCTTTCCAGTTTAAAAAGGAGAGAAGCCATTGAGCAAGTGCTAAAACAATCAGAGCAAGATTACAAAGACGCACTTGCTGCACTAGCTGAAAATAAAGCTATTCTTGAAAAACTTCCGGGCAAAGTTGCTAAAGCAGAGGAAATAATAAAAAAAATTGAGGATGAAAGGAGTGTGCTGGGTGATATTTTGCAGCAATTTTCAATTCGTCAAACAACCAATTATGATTTGAACTTTTATTACGATTCCGACGACAAGATTGAGACTTTTCAAACAGAATTTGATATACAAACAGACGATTTAGAACTTATTGATGCAGTAAAAGATGTGAAAACTGTTTTTTATGAACTGAAAAATACGTTGCGACAAAAAGAAGATAGTTTTCATTTTCGTTATCCCAAAATATTACCAGAGAAAGACACAGCAATTCCGTTAATTGCAAAGGATGTTCAAGACATAAGGGAAGTTTATCTTAAAGAAAAGGCCCGATATGATAAAGAATTCGAAGATGTAGTGAATGAATTTATTCCCAGTGAATCATATAGATTCGAGGACGACAATAAAGATTTTGCTGATTTAGTTGCCCATTTACTACCGGATATTTTTGGCTACGAGAAAGTGATTGAAGAAGAAGTTATTGGTAAAATACAGGGTCATCTGGAACAAATCAACAACAAAAACAGGGACTTGAATTCAAAAAAGATACGAAAAATTGAAGATCTATTGGATGATGTTCAAATGGCAGTAGGAGAATATGCAGATACTATTCGCAAAATCAATCGTTTTTTCGGTGATGGAGAAAGAAGAATTAGTGGAAACTACAAACTCTATTTAGATAATAATCCGGCAAAGGAATTTCCTGTTCGCTGGCTATCAGAATTCAAGAAAAGGGCCAGTGAACAGCTCAATTTGTTTGAAATTTCTATCGCCGATAAATTATCTTCATTCATTTCTATTGAAGAAAAAATCGTCCATGCATTTCGGGAATTAACAGACAACCACAATGATGACGTAACAATTAAAGAATTACTCGATCCTAATTCTTATCTGGAGCTTAGCCTTGAAATGCAAGATCCGCGTGGGAAATCCAATAAAGGAAGTACAGGTCAAACTTATGCGGCTATTGCATCTTTGTGCATTGCCCGCTTATCTATTGTCGGGAGTAAAAACTATGAAAAGGATAGTGGCATCCGTTTCATGCCAATTGATGAAGCTGAAGGGTTGGGGAGTAATTTTGACTTGCTGTATGAGATTGCTCAGAAATATGATTATCAGATCATCACTTTTTCAATTAATCCTTTGGGCCGCTATGATGAACAGTTTATTTACATCCTTCATCGCAATCCAGACGCAGATATTAATATCAACTACACACCTATGTCCATTCGCAGTAAAGAAGATATAAAAATAGACCTAAAAGAAATAATTGAAATATGAGCAACGATTTAGCATGGAGGGTTTTAAAAGCCATGAATACGTTATACATAAAAGGGAAAATCCCATCCGGGAAAACAATGGATAGCCAGATAAAATATCTCATAAGCCGGAAACTTATTGGTTATCAACACGGGAATAGTAATTATCTTGTTTCATTTGATGGATACAAAGAATATTATGAGAAAAATTTCCTTCAAGATTTTCAACATTATGAAGGCTTTCTTCAGAGCATCGACCCTGAAGTCAACGGGAGGAAAACCTGCACTGTTCGAGATATTTATACTCTAATGTTTATTGTTGAGCAACAGGATGAATTAGTAAAAAAGTTAACGACCCGGCGGACATTTTCTGGTCAGATTTTCAAATACGGAGGGTCAAAATATTTGGAAAATCGTCCTGGGTTAGATAAAATGGTTTGTAGAATATTGAATATTGAAGACTTTCCATCAGAAGATCCGAAAGACTTACAATGGCGTTTTGTAGTAGATTGTTTGAATCCGGAATCGATTGTCCTGTGTGAGAATCTGGATTTTCTTAAAACACCTAAAATTGCTCGCCACCATAACATTGAACTTTGGTATGTAGGAGGCAATAATACTTCAAACGTTCAGCATATCAGCACCGAAAAGCTCAAAAAACCAATATTCTATTCCTGTGATTGGGATTATGATGGCCTGAAAATTTATTGTCGACTAAAAGACATATTTAGATCGAAATCAAAGGATATTAGGTTGCTATTCCCGTCCAACCTTCAAAACTTATTACCTGTTGATTCCCCTCATCATAAAAGTAAGTGGAATCACTCAATGGATTTTTCCAGTCTAGACCGTGCATATTTTCAAAAAAACGAAATTGAGCTCATTATGCAACTAATCCAAAAGAATCAGTGGATTGAAGAAGAATCAAATGATTTATTAGAGATGCTGGGAATATTGGCTTCAGATGTAAACTGATGAAGCCACCGAGAAACCGAGCATCAAGATTGTGTTGGTATGACTGAATATACGAGTGATAATCATGACAGTACTGACTGTACATGAGCATTAAGGGAAAATATAAATGGCGCTGGCAATAGGCAAATGTATCTCTGCAATGTAATGAAAGGGATTCTTTTGCCGTGGGATGCACAAGGCTTTTCGATTGAACAGCAGAATCCGCACCGGAAAACTGCGAATCATGAGCAGCGGTGCTGATGAGGCTGTGAAAGGAGAAATGCCGAGGCATTTGGAAATTCTCTCCCATCTTTCCATAATATGAACTTCTTTCCCGGAACTTTTCCAATTTTTTTTTAACATTCATTCGAAAAGGAGTAGAATATCAGGGTTCTATTGTTAAATTTAGCTTTTAAAAAATTGAAGGTCTTTTTCTAATGAATTTAACTTCATATCACGCCAAATATTTTGCTTATGAGCTGACCCGGAAAATACAAATAAAACCACATCCCGGTGACCTGAAATGGGCGAAGATTAAACATCCAACCATCAGGGGAAGTGTTGAAGTTGATTTTGAAAACGAGGCTGATTTTTTTAAAATGAACATTACCATTCCTCCCAACACCCATTCGGAGGTTTATATCCCCTTGAATTTTGAGGATTATACGTTGACGCAAAACGGAGAAACAGTCCAGGGTGAAAAACAAGATGAATTTGTACTGCTCCGGGATGTAATGCCGGGAAGGCACTCATTCGAATTAACACGTAAAACAATCAAATAAATGAAAGATAAAGCTAAAGTAGGACTATTTGGAATTGGTCTCGATACTTACTGGCCTCAGTTTAATGGATTACATGATAATTTGGAAGGATGTCAGGAACAAATTAAAAAATAGAATATCCGGGTATGATGTGGATGTGTGGCTGATGCCGGAATGGTTCATGACCCAAGGTTGGGCAAATGTAAAAATGTGGTATTTTCAACCGCACCAAAATTAAGAATTGAAAAGAAATAACAATAACTAAAAAATAGTACAATTCAAGTTATGAGAAAAATAATTTTAATTACCCTGGTAGCAACATTATACCTGATATTTCCACAATCAATAAAAGGAGAGGTTAAACTTCCTGCTATTGTTTCGTCAAATATGGTTCTGCAACGCAATACAACGGTTGTTCTTTGGGGATGGTCGGATGCCAAAGAAGAAATTACCATTGAGGGCTCCTGGTTGCAGGAGAAAATGAATGTTACAGCTGACAATGAAGGCAATTGGAGCATTGAGGTAAGAACGACCAACAGTAAAGCGCCTCAAATCATTAAAATAAAAAGCAAAGCTTCGGATATTACATTGGAAAATGTATTATTTGGCGAGGTATGGTTGTGTTCAGGGCAATCGAATATGCAGCAACCGATAAAGGGCTATGACGGACAACCTACATTTGGTTCTGCTATGGCTACAGTAACGTCTCATAATCCGAATTTACGACTATTTTCAGTTGATCGATTCGGCTCAAAGACGCCGTTAAAAGATGTTGAGAAGTATACTGCCTGGCAACAAGCATCTCCGGAGCGTATTATAGATTTTAGTGCGATTGCCTATTTTTTTGGTCAGCAACTCCAAGAGGTCTTAGACTGTCCTGTCGGTATGATTCATACTTCATGGGGAGGTAGTTCAGTACAGGCCTGGATAAGCAAGGAGGTGATAAGTTCTTATCAGAAGGTCAATCTTGATGAAGTGGATATTACAAAAGGAACAAATCAAGTTCCAACAGCATTGTTTAATTCGATGATTAATCCATTAGTTCCTTACGCTATAAAGGGAGTGTTGTGGTATCAGGGGGAATCAAATCGTAAAGAACCTGAGAATTACAAAAAGCTTTTTCCTGCGATGGTAAAGGATTGGCGAACACGTTGGGGCATAGGAGATTTTCCGTTTTACTACGTGCAAATTGCACCTTATATATACGGTGGTAACCATGAATATCAAACCGCTGAAAATTCTGCCTTTATTCGCGAAGCTCAATTAGAATGTTTGGATTTAATACCAAATTCTGGTATCGCCATCACGATGGATATTGGAGATGAATATTGCATTCATCCACCTAAGAAGAAGGAAGTGGCTGACAGATTATTATATAATGCGCTTAATCAGACCTATGGATATAGAACCGTCGATTGTGCCTCGCCGATTTATGATACACAGGAAGTAAAGGATGGAGGACTCATTGTGAAATTTAAAAATGCAGAGGCAGGACTATACGCGTACGATGAGTTAAATAGTTTTGAGATAGCAGGAGAAGATAAAGTTTTTTACCCGGCGAAAGCTAAAATTGTGAATCGTAAAGATGTATTTGTAGAAAGTGATTTAGTACCTGATCCTGTGGCTGTAAGGTATGCCTGGTCCAACTGGGTTGTTGGAACCCTTTTTGACACGTACCTTCTGCCTGCATCATCATTTAGAACAGATAAATGGGATGATGCGACAAGATTTAAAAAATAAGGTCTATTTAGTGAGAAGGGCTTTCCAACCTGAAAAGTGAGGAGGGTAAAGAGCGATACAAAAAAACGAAGACTAAGGCTCACGCGCATGACTGAAGAACTTGAACTTTAGGGATTGGCTTATGCTTGCCCCAAGGAGCCACGGAGAGCAGGCTGTCCGCTTAAGAAGATTGATCATCTGGCGTTTTTTGACAAAGTCGCCTGGATTGAACGCCTGGGTGAAGATGAGATACGGGAGCTGATTTCGCAGAATAAGGACGGTACCATTTCAGAACCCGCCACTGTTTGCAAAAGAAGGGGAGACATGGGTGAAAATGGAGCAGATTTTTGAGTTCAAGAAAAATCATCAATAAAATGAAAATCATAGGAATATTATTATCTCTAATTAGTGTTGTTTGTTCTGCATCCGGAACAGAAAAGAATATCATATATATGGCTCCGGATGGTCTGGATTCCAATCCGGGAACGAAAGAAAAACCTTTGGCAACGTTAACCGGGGCGAGAGATTTCATCAGGGAGCTTGATACAGAGGATATCGTTCATGTTAGAATTGCACAGGGGGATTACTTTATGACCTCTCCCCTGGAACTCTCATCAAAAGATGCTGCACCGCTAATATTTGAAGGGACAGGAGAAAATGTAACCTTTTATGGGGGTATTCCGGTTACCAACTGGGAAAAAGTTTCCGACAGTCTTTGGCGTGCTAATACTTCCGAATTTCTTGGAGACAGTTTTACATTTGAACAGTTTTTTGTAAACGGGAAACGGGGTACAAGGGCGCGAACACCCGATAAAGGATTTTTTCAGGTTGAAGAGGCTAAAGAGACAATTCTGCATAAAGGTAAAGGGCGTATCCCTGAATTCGCCATTCAAAAAATTTACCTGAATCCCGCAGATGTTGCATTACTTCAAAATGAAAGTCCGGGCAACATAAGAAATGCCCTGATTACCTTTTACCACAAATGGGACGTTACGCGCAAGTATATCAATCATTTTGATCCTGATTCCTCTGCTGTTTTCATAAGAGGAAAAGGTATGCAACCATGGAACCGCATAGATGGAATCAGCAAATATTATATTGAAAACATTCCCTCTGCTTTGGATGCCCCGGGAGAATGGCTGCTAAAGAATGATGGCTACGTGTATTACATTCCCAGGGAGGGAGAACGAATAGAATCTGTGTCAGCCTATTTGCCCGTTACAGAAAAATTTATATCCATAAAAGGGGATAAAGTAAATCCGGTTAAAAATAAGACCTTCAAAAACATTCGTTTTAAAGTGGCCGCTTACAAAACACCAAAAGAGGGTAACGACCCGATGCAGGCTGCTGCCAGGGTAGATGCAACCATTATGGTCGATTATGCCGATAACATTGTATTCGAAAATTGTGAGCTGGCCCATACAGGATTGTATGGCATCTGGTTCAGAAGGCAAGTTTCCAACAGCAGTATTAATAAATGTTACATGCACGATTTGGGAGCCGGTGGGGTGAGGATTGGAGATGTTCTTTATTACGAGGGGGATGATGATGTGTCAGCAAATAACCTCGTTCATAACAGCATTATCAGAGATGGAGGCCATTTGTTCCCCAGTGCAGTGGGAATAATCATTTTTCATTCCCGTGACAATCAGATAACATACAATGAGATTGTCGATTTAAAATATTCCGGGGTTTCGGTAGGATGGATGTGGGGCTATGCAGCATCCAAAGTTGTGACAACAGTCCCCGATAAATTTGGCAATCTTATTTGGAAAGAGGGAAATTTTAAAAGCCCTGCCACAGGAAACTCCATTGCCTACAACCATATTCATCATTTGGGATGGGGCGAGCTTTCCGATATGGGGGGAGTTTACATTGTTTCGGAAGCCATTGGCACCCATGTACACCACAATAAAATTCATCATATTTATTCCGACACCTATGGTGGTTGGGGGCTTTATACCGACGAAGGAGCAAGTCATGTAATTATGGAGAACAATTTGGTGTATGCCTGTAAAAGTTCAGGATTTCATCAGCACTTTGGAAAAGAGAACAATATACGGAACAATATTTTTGCCTTTAACCTGAAGGGACAATTGCAGTTTACACGCGTAGAAAAGCATCAATCCTTTGAATTAACGAATAACATTATTTACACAAATAGCGGTGAAATGTTTTTGGGCAATTGGAAAGACGCCAACATAAAAATGGAAAATAACTGCTATTGGGATACGCGGATGAAAGAACCACTTTTTTTGGATATGCCTTTCAATCATTGGAAAAAATTAAAAGATAAAAACTCGATAGTAGCCAATCCTGAATTTGTTGACGCTGAAAATTATGATTTCAGGTTAAGATCCAGATCTGTAGTACAAAAAATTGGCTTTGAACCTTTTGATTACGGAAAAGCGGGAGTATATGGCACTGAAAAATGGAAGAATCGGGCAATTTTGGATAGTCCCGGGGTGGAATTGTTCAGAAATTTAGTAAATGAAAAAGAAATGTAATATGAATGCATTATGTTATTTGCTTTATGCTAATTAAAAGTAATCCGAGATAATTTTTTAAATTGAGAGGGAAATGCATTGGTCTGTTAACAAGTGAGAATTTGTCTTCTTGGCGCACACTGATCAAGGAATATAGCACCTTTCTATATACCAGGCATATAGGAAGGGCTAAATAAGCTAAAATACGATAACAGATACAAAAATAGAATAAATGAGAGGCCATTTTTTACCTACAATATACCTGGCTTTGACCTTTTCAGCATTGACGGTGTCGGTTGCCTCTTATGCGGGGGAACCGGATATGCAAAACGAAGAGTCGATAAGGCATCATTACAAGTATCAGCCTGCCGACACTGGCATTGAGTCGCACAACGGTAATGGTCGCTTTAACCGGCCGCTCTACAGTTCGGTGGAACGGGAGCATCGCTTGATTGCGATGGCGGGCGACCGGCCAGAACTTATGCTGATGCGGATATCAGCAACCAAGTTGATGAACAAACTTGCAAATATCAAGCTGGGATTTACTGAGGGTCTGTGGTTTGATCAGATTACGCCGGTTCTAGCACGCTACGACAAGGGTCTTCAGCACTATCGGGTGGGTGAGCAGGATAAGCCGATCGAAATCGATGCCATCCGGTCTCAGTCATTTGAGGGGCTGCTACTGCGCGTGCGATATAGCGGTAAGTCTGTCGGGCCGCTTGTATTGGCTATTGGCGGAAGGGGTTCTGCCAATTACGATCAGAACCCGGAGGCTTCCGCCTTCAATCCGCAAGAATGTGTGGGAACACAATTTCAGTTTGCCGAAAATGTATTAGCGTACTCGTTTCATCTATGAGTTTATTTGAGGCTGAATGTAATACAATCGAGCAAATGAGATGGGCAAATGGTCTATGTTTGTATCGAGAAATGGCAACGGTTATTGATTAGGAATTTTCATTGCCTGGTAAATTTCAGAATACAGAAGGTTTGTATTTAATTCTAATTGTTCAGTTCAATTTTAATAGTTCATAGTATTCAATAGCGAGCTGACACAATAAAACGAATACTCTAGAATAATTTTTAATTTCTATTGCTAATTATGGAGTAATATTTTTGAATATCCTATGTGAATTTCAGTTTTGAAAACAATAATACAGCCAAACAGCGCCGTTGCAAGACACATTATCCATTATTTGTCAACACGTTAAGGTTTTTCTTAGGTTTGTTAGGAGTGGCGGAAACTAGAACTTGCATTTCCGGTTTCCAGCCTTATTAACCTATGCAGGAAGAACAAAACAGAAATATTGAAGAAGCAACCGAAAGGGTTAAAAAGCGATTGCCTTTGGAAAAAATCCGGTGTATTCCAAAGTACAAGGATTTGTCATCTGAAGATTATGAGAAGCTTATAAAGGATACGGAAACTGTTGCCCTCTTGATTTTGAAAGCCTTTATTTTGAAAAAT
>TARA_R110002050_G_scaffold69412_4_pt1 | contig 13552 bp, 17 predicted proteins | sample TARA_R110002050 | Tara Oceans TARA_R110002050 (sample SAMEA4396988) | marine metagenome | biome: Polar Biome; feature: [DCM] deep chlorophyll maximum layer (ENVO:01000326); material: water (ENVO:00002006), including particulate matter (ENVO:01000060) such as... | depth 25 m
GCTGAAAAGAGATTGATCTATGAGCTTAAATACGGGGAGCCCAGGCTCAACATGGCAGAATCAATCAAAGGAAAAGACTCAGTCAATTTCGGGATCTCATTGATGCAAGACTATCAGATGATTGTGAAAGGTCAAAACCTGATCAAAGAACTCAAAGGATATATCTGGCTTGACAAAGGATTGCCAAAAGCGATGCAAGGGGATCACTTGATTGATGCTTTACGATATGGAATCACATATCAACTAAACAACAAAAGAGCTGGAGAGTATCATCTCTTTGTCTAGATAACACCAAACAAAAAAAACGTTCAACTATTATGCAGGTCAAACTCACAATCCCATCCAGTCTGAAAGACATCACTCTTGATCAGTGGATGAAATTTACAATCATGACAAAAGACATCGAGGATGAGGTCTTTCTCATGGAGAAAACTGTTGAAATTCTTTGCAACATTCCTCTGGAGACAGTGAGGAAAATCGAATACAATTCAATCACGAGAATATGCAATGAGCTCTCTGTCATATTTAGTAAAGAACCAGAGCTGGAGAAAACATTTGTCATGGATGGTGTTGAGTATTCTTTCATCCCACAGCTGGATGACATCACATTTGGCGAATACATTGATCTTGACACCTTTCTTTCAGATCCAGAAAACATTCACAAAGCAATGACTGTCCTTTTTAGACCTGTAAAACAGAAACTTGCAGATCATTATTTGATTGAAGACTATGATCCAGCCAGACAAAAGCAAATGAAACGAATGCCTGTTCATTATGCACTTGGAGCCTTGGGTTTTTTTTTGTCTTTAAACAGGGAGTTGTTGAGCAATATCCAGAGCTTTTTGCATCAGGAGACACAGAACTTGACACCTCAGCAAAGGCGGGATTTTCAGAAAAATGGAGCTGGTATTCATCAGTCTATCACTGCTCTGGAGGAAGCCTCACAAAATTTGATGAGGTCACTTCACTCCCCCTCACAACTTGCCTCACTTTTTTAGCATTCGACAAAGAAAAAAACCAAATAGAACAACAACAGATCAGAAATGGAAAATAGAATCGACATAATAGACATGCTTTTTGACAGAGGTTTAATGAATGATGATGATGAATTGCTTTTGTCTAATGGATTTGATGAGGCAGTGATCGGAATTACAGCATCAGATCCAAAGAGAGTGATCTATGATTATTATAAAGCCATTGATATAATCATGAGAGAGGACAAAGAGATGGATCTGGATGAGGTCATCGAATGGGTCGAGGCACATATCTCTGTGAATGTGGGAGATCAAACACCAATTTTTATCAAACTAATATGAACACACTTTACAAAATAATCGATGACATCAAAACGATTTTAAACGATGAGCCAGGGATCAACACTGTCTCTTATGGAAACATCGATGATGTCGATCTAAAAAAGACCACAATATATCCTCTCGCTCATTCTATTCCAGGCAATGCAACAATCCAGGACAGAGTGATCCTGATGAACTTTTCGATCATCCTGATGGATCTGGTTGATTTCAATAAGAATGGAAAAGACAATGAGCAGGATGTCCTCAATTCACTCCTAGCAGTTGCAGCTCGATTTGATGCTGAGATCAAAAGATCTGAATTATATCGGAATCATTATGAGCTCCAGGGGACAATTGACTGTGAGCCATTTGTGGAAAGATTTGAGCACAATGCAAGTGGCTGGACAATGACCTTTACAGTTGCAATGAAAAACGAAATGACCAGCTGCTAATGATGAATATTGAGAAAACAAAAAAGTCTCTGGAGAAATGGGCAGATGCTATTGTCAAAGATGCCAAAGCAAATGCGGCTAGAGAATTTGGATCAGATTCAAATCTTGCTGCAAACCTTGGAAAAGATGTCAAGGTCGGAAAAAACTGGATTAAGATTTCATTCTTTCCTGGATATGCAACTTTTCCAGATCTAGGTGTCAGAGGAAACAAAGGTGTCCTGAAAGATGGGAGAAGATCATCGCCTTACCAATACAGAGACAAGATGCCTCCGACTTCTGCCCTGGACACATTTGTGCTTAAAAAATTAAAAGGATTAAAACGAAATGAAAAGGGACAGATCATGAGTCGAAAGTCTCTCAAGTTTGCAATCGCCAAAAATATTCAACAATATGGAATCAAACAAACTCTGTTCTTTACTAAACCTTTTGAAAAATACTTCAAGCAATTACCTGAGTTTATCACTGCATCTTTTGGGGAGGACGTGGCAAAATATTATGTCACATCTTTCAAGGATTCTGTCAGTGAGCAATTTAAAATCTCTCAAGAAAAAGCTAAAAAATTTAATTAAAATCATGTCAACAAAAATCAACGTTCGATCTCCATTTTATCTGTTTGCAAAAGAAACACAGGCAGCAACAACAACGACCTCAACAACGACCTCTGGAACAACCACCTCTGGAACAACAACCACCTCTGGAACAACAACCACAGGGACAACATCAGGAACAACAGCAGCAACCACAGCAGCAACCACCTCATCAGGAACAACAGCAGCAACAACAGCAGCAACAACAGTAGCAACAACAGCAGCAACCACCACAGGAACGACTACATCAACGACCACATCAACAACCACATCAACAACCACAGGAACAACAGCCGCTCCTGTTTATGGGACACATACATACTATCTCTCAGCAGTTGGACAGACAGCAGTCGGAGGGTTTTGCTCCTCAAATCAAGTGGTCACAACATCGATCATGATCAATTCAAGTTCACAATCTGGAGCAGTAGGTCAAACAGTTTACACCAATGGATCAACAACAATGATCGGTCAAAACAGATACTGGATTGTCTCAAATACTCCATACACTTGGAGCTATTCAGGCAACACACCTTTCAACTGGTGGACAATTAGCAACTCAGGAGTTGTGACAGCTGTCGGATCTCACACATGTGGTGGTGCAACGACAACGACAGCGTCAACAACGACAACAACAACAGCAGCACCAAATCAAGGAGGTGGATTTGATCCAACATAATATGAAATATATACTTGCACAACCAGCAATCAACTATTATTCATGGCAAATTGAGGTCTCAATCAACTCAATCATTGAGAACAAAGTTCAACCAGGAGACATCCACATTGTTTCTGGAATACAAAATGGATCCATTCCTGAATCATTCTCAAAGCTCCAGGAAAGATTCCCAGATGTTGTCTGGAGTTTTTATCACGATAATAGATCAGAACGTCAAAGAGAATATGTCCCATCCATAAGACCACACATCATGAAAAAACACTGGAGAAAGCATCCAGAGCTCCAGGATGAAGTGATATTCTATATGGAAGCCGACACACTAATCACAAAACCAATAAATCAAAAATTCAAACTATCAAAAAAATGGTATCTATCAGACACAATTTCATATATCGGACACGATTACATCGTGGACAGAGACCCACGTTTTCTCGACCTCTTTTGTGGTATCGTTAAAATAGACTCTGAGGTTGTCAAAGCAAATCAGGATGGATCTGGAGGTGCTCAATATATCATGAAAGATCTGACAGAGCAATACTGGGAAAAGGTTGAGCATGACTGTGTCGAAATTTATCATCAAGGGTCTGAATTAATAAACACAATCAAAGCTGAGGATCCTGACTGGCATCCAATTCAAATCTGGACATCATGCATGTGGTCTCATCTTTGGAATGGCTGGTTGCTGGGAAGTGAAACGGAATGTCCAAAAGAAATGGATTTCACTTGGGCAACAGATCCAAAATCACACCTGGATGACAGGAGCATATATCACAACGCTGGAGTCACAAAAGATCACAATGATGTGCTGAATAAAGCTGATTATATTCATGAGCTTCCATACGATAAAAAAATAAATATAGATCAATCAAAAGCGGGTGCCTGGTATTATGCAAAAGTGCAACAGGTCGGAAAAACCAGCTGTCTCAAATAGAAAATAAATGGCTTTTAAAACTGCAAAACTATCTTTATACATATACTCAGGAACTGCTGGAGTATATACATCATCAGATCTTAAATACAGATTAACAAAAGATGTGATCGGATCTCAGACAAAAGCTGTTCTCGAGATTGGCGAATTGATACGAGATTATATTGACAACACCTTTGATGGATCAACATATCAATCACAATCAAAATGGGTCACTGCAAATGTTGAGCTTTTCAACTCATCAGGTGCAAGCATAAACGATGATCAATCATTCACATATCTGGCAGTCGATGGATATGGGAGTTTTGAACAAGGCATCAATCCAGACCTGGACAATCATGTACTACAATCAAATGACAATGTATATGTTTTAGAGGGACAGAGAGCTCAGATCCCTGTTTTTGCAGAGAGTCTGTCAAATATTACATTTTACAATGGATCAACAAACATAGGATCACAGACAATCACTGACAATGGAAACTCAAATCAAAAGATCCAGTTTGTTTCTCCTCCAGCAAATTGCACCTCTGCAATCTTTGACTCAACATCTGACAGAACAATCACAATCAATCAGATATGTGAGTCAGTTTACACTCCCCATGACATCCATTTTTTCAACAAATTTGGAGCACTTCAAAAAATAACGTTTTTCAAAAGGAACGATCAGACAATCACAATCAAAGACAAGACATTTAAGTCAAACACTTTGGATGTTGCAAATGAAAACTATTCAATCAGCAAAGGACAGGTCTCCAGATACAATGTAAATGCAAAGAAAAAAATCACAATGAACACTGGATTTGTTGATGAGGCATTCAATGAAGTGATTGAGCAGATGCTCCTCGCTGAAAAGGTCTGGATCAAATATAAGTCTCAGACTCTTGCAGTGATCCCGACATCAAAGTCACTCAAATATAAAACAGACCTAAATGACAAGCTGATCAATTATGCATTTGATTTTGATTTCGCTTTTGACTCATTCAACCTTATTAGATAAATGAAACAAATACAGCTGTATATTGAAAATCAGAGAGTCGAGCTTTTCGATGATGAGAGCATTGTCTTGACTCAGACTGTTCAAAATGTCAAAGACGTTGGAAAGGTTTTCACACCTTTCTCCAGGAGTTTCACAGTTCCAGCCAGCAAATCCAACTCTTTAATATTTAAGCACTTTTACAATCCCAGCATCATCGACTCTGTTGATCCTAGAATAAGACTGGATGCAACGATTGATCTAAATCATTCCAGGTTTGAAAAGGGAAAGATCAAACTCGAGGGAGTCCAGATGAAATCAAACAGTCCCTATGCTTACAAAATCACATTCTTTGGAAACACAGTCACACTCAAAGACAAATTCAGAAATGACAAGCTTGATTCTTTGTACTGGCTAAAAAACTTTAATTTTATTTATTCATCAGGAGAGGTCATCCAGGCTCTGAAATATGGTAAAGATGTGACAGTTGATTCTGTTGTTTATCAGGATGCATTTGTTGTCCCTCTGATCACTCATGAGGATCGACTGTATTATGATACTGGATCAGGAGCAGTCAAAAATCTTGCATACAATTCATCAACACATGGAGGAGTTGACTGGCAACAATTAAAACCAGCAATAAGACTTGATATAATTATCAAAGCAATTGAGGTGCAATATGACATCACGTTTTCAGATGATTTCTTTAATGCTTCAAATGCTGCTTATTATAATGCTTATATCTGGATGCATCGAAAGAAAGGACAGATCAAAGAGTCTGCCTCTGGAAATGATGTTTATATAAATCATTTTGATTTTGGGAATCAAAACTGGGGAGGCAATTATTCTGGATCAGGATTCAGAACAAACTCAGCAGGATATACAATCAGAAACATCACATCAAATCCGACTTTCTCTCAATATTCATCAGATCAAATTTACAATCAAAGTGATCCTCCTCAATCTCCCTATAAATACATTGTCAATCACAGGTTTTCTCCAGTTAACAAGACACTAAAATATACAGCAGTAATCAAAAGAGATGGACAGGTCATCAAAAGGATTGAGGACATTGAGGGAAACAAATTGATCAGAGTTGATCACATTCAAAATGGGACTGTCATTGTTGAGGTTGAGGCTCCCCAGACAATGAGTTTTAATGCGATGTCAATTGAAGTTATTGCAGAGCAAAAATACGGATACACAGTTTGGACACAATTTCAATCAACACAAATGACAGTGAGTCCAGATTTTACATTTGACTCAACCAAAGAGATCCCAGAGATTAAGGTTGTGGACTTTCTTTCTGGTCTTTTTAAACTCTGGAATTTAGTTGCTTATGTTGATTATGATGACCAGATTGTTGTGAGGACTCTTGACAGCTGGTATGCTGCCAGTGATAACACTTTTGACATCACTCAACACATTGACTCAACACAAAGCACAATTGACATTGCATTACCATACAGAGAGATCCTGTTTGACTATGAGGGAAAGACTTCATTTTTTACAAAGAATCACAATGCTCTGTTTAATTATGAGCATGGAGTGGAAAGATACCGAGGAGATGATGAGAAGCTCCTTTCTGGGGCAGATTATTCAATCAAAGTTCCTTTTGAGCATCACAAATATGAAAGACTTTACAATCAAGCGACAGGAACTGCAACCTCAATTCAATGGGGCTGGTCTGTTGATGACAATAAACAATCAATCCTAGGAAAACCTCTGTTGTTTTATCCAATCCATCAGACTGGAGGGACACCAATTGCAGTCCAATCGACTCCGAGTGCTCATCAATCTGAGTCTGCTTATTATATACCATCAAACAGTGTCTCAATTGATCCAGCAGTTTCAACAGAAAACCTCAATTTCAAGGCAGAGCTCAATGAATACACAGCGACATCTTTTGATGATACCATTTTTAAAAAATATTATTCAAAATATATCTCTGAAACATTCGATCAGTCCAGGAGGATGAGCAAATTCTCTGCAAGATTGCCGATGAGCTTTCTTTTAAACTATGAACTCAATGATCAGGTTGTTGTTTTTAATAGGGCATACAGGATCAATTCAATTCAAACAAACTTGACAACAGGAATCTCAAAACTCGAGCTTATAAACGCTCCAGAGGCTCAGGTTGATTTCAAAAATGATGAGGCTCTTTATGTGAATATAGATTCAGAACTCGGAAAAGTTGACACTGTTGATGTTTCAATTGATCAGGACTCATTCAATCCAAATTAATCATGATAAAATATACACTTGAACTTTTAAAAATAGCTAGATCTGAGAAATGGTCTGGACAATATATTGATGTTGCCCTAGGAAAAAATAAAATGCCTGAATCTTTCAAAGAACTCAAACAAAAAATCAAACGCTTATGAGTCAAAAAATACTGGTTGACTTGTCTGTTGATGTCAAGTCGGCAAACAAAAACATTGAAAAAACAAGGGACGCTCTTGGAGATCTGATTGATGTCCAGGTTGAAGCTCTTGATCAAATAAAGAAATCAAACAAAGCAAACGAGGATTCTAATAAGAAACTGCTCAAGTCTACAAAAAAAGCTGAGGGAGGTTTCAGAAGTTTTTTCAAAGTATTAAAAGGAGCAGCAATTTTGACTGTGATTGTCAAGGCTGTCCAGATGCTAGGATCAGCACTTGCATCAAATCAGGTTATCGCTGACAAGGTTGCTGTTGTCTTTGGAACTATCTCATCAGTAATGACTCAGGTGGGAACAGCATTTGCAGATGCAGCAGAACAAGTATCATCATCAGGCGAATCATTTGAGGGAGTCAAAGGTGTCCTCGGAGGTTTAATCAGCGGAGTCCTGGCAGTATTCAAGGGAACAATTGATGGAATCAGGCTCGGAGTCTACAATGCACAACTGGCATGGGAGGAGTCTTTCTTTGGAGACAAAGACCAGTCAACAATTGACAGACTAAACGGAAAGATTGAGGCAACAAAAGCGAGTCTTTCTGGAACCTGGGAAACATTAAAAACAGCAGGATCACAGATCGCTGACAATTTTGATGAGGCAATCAGTGAGATCGGACAGATCACATCAATTGCTGTTGAGTCAATTAAAAAAATTGATATTCAGCAAACAGCATCTGACCAGGACAGATTGATCCAATTAAAAAACCAGACAAAGCTGGCAATCGCTGAGAATGAAAAACTGCAATTCATTTATCAAAGAGATGCAGAGCTCCAGAGACAGATCAGAGATGATGTGACACTTTCCCTGGCAGAGAGAACAAAAGCAAATGATGAGCTTGGGGTTGTCTTAGAGAAACAATTGGAGCTCCAGCTGGCAAACGCTAAAAAAAGAGAGGAGCAGGCACGATTTGATTTGTCAATGAACAAGGACAACATTGATCTGCAAGTTCAACTCCTGGAAGCTGAGAAAAATGTCGCTGATGTGAGAGAAAACATTTCAGGATTCCAGTCTGAGCAAATCAAAAACAGTCAGGATCTAGCAGTTGAGGAGATTGACATGATCAATTCTAAGGCAGAGGCAGAGACAAACAGAGCAATCAATGCAAAAGCCTTTGCAGCTGAGAGAGAAGCTGATGAAATTATCAGACTTGAGATGCTAGTCGAAAGCATTGCTTTTGAAGAAGAGCAGGAGACAATCAGATTGCAGAATCAAATCGAAAGACTAGCAATCGGAACTCAAGCCAAACAAGATGCAGAGCAGCAATTGTTTGATTTTCAGCAGGATATAAGTCAAAGGAGTCTGAAAGCTGGAGCTGATATTGCAAAGGCAGAATCAAAGAGAGACAAATCAGTTGCTGCTCAAAAGCTGGAGCTCACAAAACAAACATTCGGATTGCTCGCCACAATACTGGGAGAAAACTCAAAAGCAGGAAAAGCAGCAGCAATCGCAGCAGCAACAATCAACACATATCAAGGTGTTACAGAAGTACTGGCAAACAAATCAACACTCCCTGAGCCATTTGCAACAATCCAGAAAATCGTGTCAATTGGTGGAGTCCTGGCAACAGGTTTCAAAACAGTAAAAGAAATCACATCTGTCCCTAAACCAAATATCCCAGGAGCAAAAGGAGGATCATCTGGAGGAGGTCGATCAGTTAATATGTCAGTTGGATCAATGCCAGCAGCTCCAGCTGCTTTCAATGTTGTCGGAGCCAGTGCAACATCACAACTGGCAGAAACGATCAGCAACAAAGAGGACAAACCTCAAAGAGCTTATGTGGTCAGCAATGATGTGACCTCAGCTCAATCAATGGACAGATCAATCGTGGAAAATGCATCAATATAAATAATCTAAAAATCAAAACAATATGGAAATAGTTGAATTAATAATCGATGAGGAAATGGAAAACGCTGGAATTGACTGCATAAGTTTAGTCTCAGAACCAGCCATCATGGAGTCGTGGGTTGCACTATCTAAGCAGCACGAAATCAAATTCGCTCAGGTTGATCCAGAGCAGAGAATCATTCTCGGAGCTGCTCTTGTTCCAGGCAGGATGATATATCGCAAATCAGGAGATCGAGAGTATTATGTGCACTTTTCAGAATCGACTGTCAAGAAATCATCAGAGCTGTTTTTTAAAAATGGCAATCATCAAAACTCAACACTTGAGCATCAGTCTCCAATTAGTGGGATGACTGTGGTTGAGTCGTGGTTAATTACGGATCCAGAGATGGACAAATCAAAACTGTATGGAATGGAGCTCCCAAAAGGAACCTGGATGATTAGCATGAAAGTTGATGATGATGACATCTGGGAAAATGAAATCTTAAATAAGAAAACCACTGGCTTTTCAATTGAGGGATTCTATGTTTCAAAGGCAGAAAAAAATCACAAAGAAAATCATTCACTAGATCAGGAGATCAAAGCTGAGAAAGAACTTTCAAAAATTCGTGAAATAATACAAAACTCTAAATCCTTATAAATATGCAAAACGAAAAAATCAGACACTACATCGGAGCTGTTGGTGTTTTCTTAGTGGTTATTTTTCTGCTTATGTTTCTGGCTTTCAATGAGATACCTGCAAAAAACAAAGATATTTTTGTGAGTTCTGTGGGTGTTATTACTGGAGCACTCGGTGCAATTTTAGCAACTATCTCAGGACGTGATCCAGACAGAGAGAAACAGCTTCAAAAAAAGGTTGACACTCAAGCAGCACAAATCGAATCTCTTGTCAATCAAAAGGATGAGCTCGAGGGAATGCTGATTAAAATCCAGGAGTCTTTGATCGACAACATGGCAATACTAGGATCAATCGTATTTGATACAAAACTAAACCCAAAAAACAAAAAAGATGAATAAGAAAAAAAGCTGGGACAGACCAGCAGACAGTCGTACATCTCCAAGAGGAGGGAAAAATGCATGTCTTTGTGCTGATCACACCTATCATCGAGATTGTTGTGATGGATCAATGCATGCTCAAGGAGTTGGACAGACAGAAATCCCAAGAGATAACAGTTAGAAAAAAAATCGTTTAACTATAAAATCAAATTATTTATGAATGCAACCGAAATACTGACTGAGATCAAAGGAGCTCTCGGATTAGAATCAAGCGAGCAAACTCTCACTGATGAGGTTGCTATTGATTTGGCTGTTGAAAAACTTGAAAACGGAACGTCTGTGAAAGCAGATGATGATTTCGTTGCAGGTGCATCGGCTTTTATTATCCATGAAGATGGAGAAATTCCCCTGCCCCCAGGAAACTATGAGATGAGCAATGGAGACACCCTTATTTGTGAGGTTGAGGGAGTCATCTCTGAATACATCAAAGCATCAGACTCAAAGGAGGAAGCTCCAGCAGAGGAGGAAGTTGAGGCAGCAGCAGAGGATGAAGCTCCAGAAGAGGAAAAAATTGAGGCAGAATATGTCACAAAAGAAGAATTTTCAGCAGCAATGGATGAAATAAAGGCGATGATTGAGGAGAAATACTCTCAAGATCTAGCCAAAGAGATTCCAGTTGAAGCTGAAAAAGTTGAAGCATCTTCTCAAGAGATCGAACTTGCAGCAGAGCCAATCGCTCACAATCCAGAGTCAACATCTGGAAAATTTAATCTAGGCTATCAAAACAAAACGCTTTCGACAACTAGTGAAAGAATCAAATCAATCTTAAATAATATCTAAAAAACAACAACAATGGGTTTAACAATTTCTAATTCTAGCTATTCAGGACAACACGCTGGAGAATTTTTAGCAGCAGCACTTTTAACAAATGACACAGTCGCAAATGGTGGTGTCACTGTAAAAGCAAACATACTTCACAAAGAAGTGATGAATGTAATTGCAACAACAGGAGATCTAATTGCAAATGCAAGCTGTGATTTCACAGAAAGCGGAGCTGTTGCAATGACAGAGAGAATTCTCCAGGTTGAGGATTTTCAAATTAATCAGAAAATTTGTAAATCAACATTTTCAAATGATTTTCTTGCAGCAGAGGCTGGATTCTCAGCACATAAAAACATGCCTGCAACTTTTGAAAAATTCATTATTGAATATTTCTCAAAACAAATTGCTGCAAAAATGGAAAACAACATCTGGAGTGGGACAAATTCTGCTGTCGGATCTTTTGATGGCTTCTCAGCTCTTGCAGCTGCTGACTCAGATGTGATCGATGTGACTTCATCTGCAATCACAACAGGAAACATTCTTGACAAATTGTCTGAGGTTGCAAATGCGATCCCTGGAGAAACAATTTACTCTCCTGATCAGAAAATATATTTATCTAGTAAAGATTTTCAGAAATTTATTCGCTCTCAAGGTGGATTTTTAGCTGGTGGACAAGGTGCTGCTGGTATCGACAACAAAGGTGCAGGCTGGTGGAATGGTCAAAATTTAGCGTTTGATGGAATTCCAGTCTTTTTAGCACCAGGATTGGTAGAAAATACTGTTTTTGCTGCTGAATCAACGAACTTGTTTTATGGTTTAAGCTTATTGAGCGACACTCAAGAGATCAAGATCATTGATACTTCTGAGACTTTAGGAGATAACAACATTCGTTTTAGTGCTCGCTTTTCTGCTGGTGTTCAATACGGACTTGGATCTCAAATCGTGTATCGTGTGAATGCATAAGGTACAATTTAACTAACTTAAAATCAATAACTTATGCCAAATTGCGAGCTTACAAGGGGACGTGCACTGAACTGCAAAGATTCCGTATCTGGGATCGAGAGTGTTTATATGACCACCTCGGATCTTGGTGCTTTAACAATAGGATCAGAAGATGAAGTCACCGAAATCGGTGGCTCATCTATAACAGTATTCGAGTATGCACTAAAGGGTGCAAATGGACTTGAAACTCAAATCAATTCATCTACTGAATCAGGAACAACATTCTTTGAATCAACTTTAACGTTGCAATTACCAAAGGCAACAAAAGAAGATTTAAAAGAAATAAAAATGATTGTTCATTCACGACCTAAAGTCTTTGTTAAATTAAGATCTGGAGATCTTCTTTTAGTTGGGGAAAAATATGGAGTTGAAACAAGTGGATCAATAAGCAGTGGACAGGGACTCGGAGACTTTTCAGGAATTAATTTGACACTAGTTTCCCAGGAGGCTAATGCACCGCGCTATGTGGTACTTTCTGGAGCAACTGATGCAGATCCTTTTGCTGGAGATGTTGACATCACAACAACTGTGGGGACTAACTCATAAACAACATTCATCTGTGTAAAGTTGAATTAATGTGTGTAATGGAGGAGGGGCGGTCTTGAATGACTTGCCCCTTTTTTAATTAAAACAAACTCATGATCAAGCTATCCAATACAACTGACAACCAAACGATCTCCTTTATTCCCAGGAATTATGTTTCTAATGCGACATACAATGTTAAAATCACAACAGAGGGAGAGGGATCTGAGATTCACAATTCCAACACTGTTGGATTCACACCAGTAAAATATTTTTATCAATACACAGCAGCATTCAATTTCACTTTAGATACAACCTATGTCCTTGAAATAACACTGGACAACAACATTGTTTTTCAAGACAGAATCCTGGTCACAAATCAGTCTGGAGACTATTCAGTCAATGATCAGGTTTACACATATAAAAGCACACCATTAAACTCAACAGAAAACAAATTCAAAATGTACTCATGAAAGACTCAAATATCCATGTGATTGAGCTGTCGGCATACACACGACCAGAAATCACAGAATCAAAGCAAAGAGATTGGATTCACTTTGGAAATGACAACAACTTTCCAAAATATCTAATTGATAGATACATTAACAGTCCAACAAATTCAACAGTAATCAATTCAATTGCTGCTCAGGTTTATGGACATGGACTGGATGCTTTCGACAAAGCTCAAAAGCCTGATGAATATGCTGCAATGACTTCATTGTTTCAGAAAAAAGATTTAAAACAGTTAATCCTAGACGTTAAAATCTTAGGAATGGGAGCTCTCCAAATTTCTTATAAAGGGAAAAAAGTGGATCAAGTGACACACTTTCCAATGGAGACACTCAGACCTGAGAAATGCAATGACAAAGGAGAGATTGAGGCTTGGTACTATCATCCAAACTGGTCAGAGGCAAAACGAAATGACAAGCCAACCAGGATCCCAGTGTTCGGATCTGGATCTCCAAATGAGATTTATGTGATCAAAAAATATTGCACATCGATGACTTATATGTCGCTTCC